>Ga0256405_10000410_pt1 | contig 142292 bp, 113 predicted proteins | sample RumenRJG_02DNA_FD_189096 | JGI IMG/M metagenome (GOLD analysis project Ga0256405, IMG submission 189096) | Bovine rumen microbial communities from Lethbridge, Alberta, Canada - RJG_02 | ecosystem: Host-associated > Mammals > Digestive system > Stomach > Rumen | place: Canada: Alberta...
GTATATCGAATACTACAACAACGACCGGATAAAACTGCGCCTAAAAGGAATGAGCCCGGTACAATACCGGACTCATAACTCAATTTTATCCTAACTTTAAACTGTCCAACTTTTGGGGTTCGGTTCACTATGCCGGCGGGTTACTTTTTTGGAAATTCTTTAAATTGTATTGTCTATTTTCTGAATTTTTGTTCAAAAAAAGAAATTTATAAAAAAATGGCATTTTTGTATTGTCAAATATTGCATTTCATTAAAAAATAACATATATTCCTTGGCATGCGGCCCATCACCGAATACCAGGACTATCGCGCCTACATCGCCGATTATTACGCTTACAAGAAGCGTACCTCGGCCTTTACTTGGCGTGAATTTGCGAAACTTGCCGGATTCGGTTCTCCCGTGTACCTGAAACAGGTGGCTGAGGGCAAATTTAACCTGAGTGAGTCTGCCGTTGCCCGCGTGGCCGCCGCCATGAACCTTGTGGGTTACGAGGTGGATTACTTTGGCGCCATGGTCGCCTACGGACACGCCGGTTCGTCTTCTGAAAAGCACAGGTTCTTTGCGAGGATGGTGGCCATTGCCGAAGAGAACAAGGTGGAGGTGGTGGGGTCGGAGTCTTTCAAGTTCTTTGATTCTTACAAGAATGTGTTGCTGCGGGAACTTGCGCCAGCTATGCCTGGGGCCCGCCCTATGGACATGGCCAAGGCCTGTAGGCCGGAACTCTCTGCCGCCGAAGTTTCCGACGCCCTCAAGTTCCTGGTGAAAAGCGGTTTATTGACGAGAGACAAGAACGGCAATTACAGACAATGTTCCAAGTCTGTGAAGATGGATAATTCTACGGCGAAGTCCCTGGCCGCCACGGAACTCCAGCGCCAGATGGGTGAACTTGCCCTTGCCGCCCTGGACTACCCGAAGGCGGAAAGGGATATGACCGGGCTTACTCTCGGAATGTCCGAGAAATGTTATGCCGAGGTCGTCAGGGAGCTTGCGGAATGCCGCCGACGGATTGTGGCGTTGGTACAAAGCGATTCCGTAGTCGAAAAAGTGTACCGTCTGAACATGCAACTGTTCCCTATGGCGGAAAGGTTAGACAAAAAAAGTGTAAAGGTCGCTGCCGGTGTTGTGCAAAGTCGAAACAAGCAAAGCCGAAGTGACCTGTCCGAAAGAATGTCATCTTCGTGGCCTTCTTCGTCATCCCCGCGACCTTCTTCGTCATCCCCGCGCAGGCGGGAATCTTTGAACAGTTTAAACAAAAAACACCCTTCTCCCCAAAGGAGGAAAAATGAAAAATTTAAACGCTTTTTCAATGAAACTGTCACCCTGGAGCCACGTAGTGGCGATAGGGTCCATTGTCTTTAGCCTCATCCTTGCCGCCTGTGGCGACGACCCTAAGGTGGGCGGCACCGAAGAAGACGCAGGCATTATCGCTATCGAAAACAAGACCGTGTCCGGAGTTTCCCAGAAGGGCCCCTTCGTGAATGGTTCCAGTGTAAAACTCTATGAAATGGACGGAGAGACCCTTGCTCCCACGGGCAAAAGTTTCCCTGGAAAGATTGCTAGCGATGATGGAAGGTTTACCGTACCCAGCATATCCCTTGCAAGTCAATATGCTCTTTTGGAAGCAAATGGCTACTTTCGTAACGAAATTACGGGAGGCAAGTCCAACGGGACAATTACCTTGAATGCCCTTACGGACTTAAGCGACCGCGAGAAGGTGAACATCAATTTGCTGACCCATCTAGAGTACGAAAGGGCTCTCTATTTGGTGGGGACTGGCGTAAAGGTCTCTGAAGCCAAGAAACAGGCGGAATCTGAAATTCTGGACGCTTTTGAAATCAAGGGTGAATTTGAAAATTCCGAGGATTTGGATATTTTTAGCAGTGGCGATGGGAATGCTGCCCTTTTGGCCTTCAGTGTGCTCATGCTAGGTAATCTTACCGAAGCGGACCTGACCGAACGCCTGACCAACTTTGCGACAGATGTTGAACAGGATGGCAAGTGGGATGATGAAAAGACAAAAGCCGTCATTGCCGACTGGGCTTCCGGTATGAGTCTAGCAGATGGCCTTGCTGGCATTCGTAATAATATCGCTGGCTGGAATTTCTCTAATGAAGTCCCTGCTTTTGAAAAGTATGTGAATAATTTCTGGTGGCAGAACTATGACCTTGGAACTTGCGACTCGAAACGTGAAGGGGAAATTCTACAGGCCTCCAATCTGTTGAGCGCAAATAACGGGGTGCATTTTATTTGTAATAATGCAGCCTGGCGAGTGGCGACGGATTTAGAGAAGGATACATATAAATGGTTTGAACGGAAGGGAATTGAAGTTGCAAAAACAAGTAATACTGTACCAGAATGTGTAACAGGTTCTGTTATGAAGGGCTTTGTGACAAAAATGACTTATGAATGCAAGAATGGACAATGGCTAAAAACCTATTCTTTGAACGAGTCTGTGGAATATGGTAAATTGGAAGATAAGCGAGATGGAAGAATATATAGAACTGTACAAATAGGAGGACGTACTTGGATGGCCGAAAATTTGAAATATGCAGATAGTTTGAGTTATCCGAGCATGCTTGGGAAAAGTTGGTGTTATGATAACAATCCTGATAATTGCGAAAAGTTTGGAAGACTGTATTCTTGGTTTGCTGCGATAGATTCAATTTTTTGGAGTGGTTTTTGGAGTGGTGAGACTTGCGATGAAGCTGAGGATTCTGGGTATTGTGTAATGCCAGAGGTAGTTCAGGGAATATGTCCAGAGGGCTGGCATGTTATGAATATTTCCGACTGGTTCGATTTAAGAGAAACAATAGGACCTAAAGCGGAAGCTTTGCAGATGATTGGCAGCTCGGTATGGACTAATGCTTCTGATGATTATGGCTTTGGCTTGATGCCTGCTGGCAGAGTATTAGTTTACGAGAATGGCGAAGTGTCTTTTGAAGGGTTGGATAGTATTGCGAATCTTTGGGAAAGCGGTCGTGTTTTTCAGTGGGACGAACTTTGTTGTGCGGATAACATAATGATTAATGCTGATTCTTATTTGGGATCTTATCAAGATCATACAAATGATGGACGCTCCGTCCGTTGCGTCAAGGACGAAGAATAATCTGCTCCACCCCTCAAAAAAAAACTGCCCGTGCGGAGCTGGCGGTTGTGAGTCTGTAAATTCACTAGACTTCATTACAAAAAGCGACTTCCATCCGGAGGTCGCTTTTTAAAATGGGGTTGATTATTCTTTTACCCCTTCTTCCTGCTGATTTCGTTCTTGAGCCACTTGGTCAATTCGTCTTCGGCAGGCAGTTTCATTTTTTTAGATTGGGCAATCACTGCTTGCCTAATTTGGCAAACGCCGTTTGCCAAATATGTTTCCGTTGGGGGCAAGGTTGCCAAATTATCGCCCAAATCGCTTGCCAACGGCGTGTTTGCCCCGAATTCGGTGGCTGTAAATTCAAGAACGGGGCGAGCCAAACGCTTGAATTCCGAGTAGAACTGACGAAAAATCAATCGTTGCGTCAAAGACGAAGAATAAAGCGTTAGGGATAGTTACCCCTTGGGGCGGAGACTTGCTTGCAAGGCTCCGTGAGCGAAGCGAGTATAGCCCGACCCACGCCAGTGGGGAACGCCCAGATAAATTAATCGTAGAAACCTCTTGACAAAGTCTTTCTGACAATTTATATTTAGTGCACAAGTGAGTAGAATTGGCTCACAATGATAAAAAATAAAGCCCCGCTGTTTCAGCATGTCTGCGGGGGAGGAGTAGAAGATGAATGATGCGAAAACTAGTGGCGTCGGTATCTGGCTTGACGAAATTGTCCCATGCCTCAAGGATACTGAAACTGGTGAAATCAAGGAAACGGTTGTGTTCAGGATAGAAAGCCGGTCGTTCCTGAAAAATTTCAACGAAAAGAATGGTTGGGGAATCAACTGGATTGAAGTTCCGGACAATGTCGATATTTTCGCCCTTGCACTGAAGGAAAACAACGAAATACAGGGGCTTGTAGGGGTGAAAAATGACAAAAATTCTGTAGCGTCTTTTATTCATTGGGCTTGTACAGCACCTCGCAATAATAAGCATTTGAACGGTTCGCAAAAGTACATTGGGGTCGGTGGACATTTGTTCGCCATTGCTGCCGATAAGTCAATTCAGTGGGGATATCAAGGGGCGATTCATGGTTTTGCCCTTAACAAGGAACTACTAAATCACTATATTGACGTGTTAGGAGCCATATTCTTGGGTTCATTGCACGAATACCATTTTTTCGTGAATGAAAAGGCGGCAAAACATCTTTTGGAGACATACACCTATGAATGGAACTAAAGGACCCGTCATCTTGGCGGAATCGATGGAGGCCTACAAGGCTGTTCCCGATCCGTACAAGGATGCTCCGTCGATGCATGTCAACCTTTTGGAATTGTCCCGCTATGCGGAAAGAGTCGGAAAGCCGATGTGCGAACTGACTCGGGAAGAAATTGATTTGTTCCGATTGTGATATTCTCTACCAGCTTGGTAGAGAAAAATGGACATTCAAAGCTGTGTAAATTTGTATATTTAACGAGAACTGCAAAGGAGGTTCCCGTGGACAGGTTGTTTTCGAGATTGCTGAATGTGATGGCCGCGCTGGTCCTTTGCCTTGGTGTTTCGGGCTTTGCCCAGGCCAACTACTCTACTTCGGAGCTGGACACCCTGGTGGCAAACATCGCCCTTTACCCTGACCCGCTACTGGTGCAGGTGCTGGACGCTTCCACCTACGGAAACCAGATTGCTCCCGCCGCCCTGTGGGCGGAATCCCACAAGAACCTGAAGGGGGAGACCCTCGCCAACGCCATCGAGGAGGCGAACCTGCCATACGACCCCTGCGTGCAGGCGCTTTTGCCGTTCCCGTCGGTGCTTTCCATGATGAGCAAGTACCGCACCTGGACCGACCAGCTGGGCGATGCCGTCACCAACCAGAAAGAAGACGTAATGGAGGCGGTGCAGCGCATGCGCCAGAAGGCCTACGACTACGGACACTTGAAGACAAATGAACAGGTGAAGGTGGAGACCGGCGACAACATCACCATCTACCCGGTGCAAAAGGAATACGTGTACGTGCCGGTCTATAACCCCCGCGTGGTCTATTACGTGCGTTACGACGGCTATAGCCGTGTCTATTACGGTTCCGGCGTGTGGCTGGGCACCTGGTTCGGCGAGTGGGGCTGGGGCTCCTGCTGGATAGACTGGGGCCCCCGCGTTATCTACGTGCGGGATACCCGCTGGTATGCCCATCGGCCGATTCCCCGGCACCCCAGGCGCTACCGCCCGCCCCACCACTTTAACAGCCCGCCCCCGAGAAGGCCTGCTCCGGCGCCCGCCAGCCGTGTGGCTCCCGCTCCTGCGGTACGGGTGGCGCCAGCTCCCTCTGGAGCCAGAATGTCGACGGCACCTGCACCGGCTACACGTACAGCACCTGCACCTGCCACCCGTGTGATGACGGCACCTGCTCCCCAGTCTTACCCTGCGGCAAGCCCTTCGGCTCCTGCGGCGAGGCGGCCAGCTCCGGGCCCGGGCGGTATTGAACCGGAAAGGCTCCCGACCCGTTACGTGGACAGCGACGACGATTCCAGACGCTACGACAACCGTCGTTACGATTCCAGGAACCAGGGAGGCTCCATCAGCCAGCCGGCCCCCAGGTCCCGCACCACCTCGGCCCCGAAACCGAGACCTTCTGGCCGCCGCTAGAGCCTAAAAATTCCCTTTTTGAGGTGACCTTTTACTATATTCAACAGACCCGCGAGGGTGCCCTGCGGCAGACGCCGCCGGGTTGTTTAACTTAGGGCCTTTTCGGAAGACTAGGACCCTCCAATCGGAAAATGAATTATGGATTTTTCTGCCATTATTGCTGAAGAGCTGAAACTTGAAACTTGGCGCGTGGCCAAGGCCCTGGAACTCATGGACCAGGGGGGCACTATCCCCTTTATCGCCCGTTACCGCAAGGACCAGACGGGAACCCTGAACGAAATTGAACTCCGCGACATCAGCCACCGTCGCGACTACCTGCAGGAACTGACCGACCGCAAGGAGACTATCCTCAAGAGCATCGAGGAACAGGGCAAGCTTACCCCCGAACTGAAGGCCCAGATCGAGGCCTGCAAGGACAAGACCCTCCTTGAAGACATTTACGCCCCCTACAAGCCCAAGAAGCGTACCCGCGCCACCATCGCCAAGGAACTTGGTCTGGAACCGCTCGCCCGCCTGATGTGGGAACAGGAAGACACCAGCAATACCGCCGAAGAAATCGCCCGCATCTACCTCTCCGAAGAAAAGGGCCTGGCCGACCCGAAGGCCGCCCTCAAGGGTGCAGCCGACATCTTGGCCGAAGAAGTGGCCGACAATACGGAATTCCGCCAGTACCTCCGCGCCCAGATGGAAAAGAAGGGCGTCATGGTCAGCAAGGTCAAGAAGGATTTCGAAAAGCAGGAGACCAAGTTCAAGGACTACTACGACTTCAGCGAACCCGTTTCCAAGATTCCGAGCCACCGCATGCTGGCGCTCCGCCGTGGCGAAAAGGAAAAGGTGCTCCGCCTTTCTATCGAAGTGCCTACCGAAGAGTTGGTTGGTTATCTGAAGGCACAGGTCATCAAGAAGGATTCCGTATGGAAACCCTACCTGGAAGACATGTGCCAGGACGCCTGGGAACGCCTGTTGCAGCCCAGCATGGAAAGTGAAGTGCGCCTGCTCTTGAAGGACGCCGCCGAAGAGGAGGCCTTCAAGGTGTTCAGCAAGAACCTGCAGGACGTTTTGCTGGCTGCCCCCGCTGGCCACAAGGCGGTACTCGCCCTGGACCCCGGTTTCCGTACCGGATGCAAGGTGGCCGTTCTGGACGAAAACGGCAAGTTCATGGACCATGGCGTGATTTACCCCCACGAGCCCAAGAACGACAAGGCCGGTGCCGCTGTGTACCTGATGCAGCTCATCGACAAGTACAAGATTGACCTCATCGCCATCGGTAACGGAACCGCGAGCCGCGAGACCGACGCCTTCTGTGGCGAGATGGCCCTCAAGTTCAAGGGCAAGGTTCCGCCCCGCGTGATCGTCTCCGAGGCGGGTGCTTCTGTCTATAGTGCCAGCATGATCGCCATCCAGGAATTCCCGAAAGAAGACGTGACCACCCGTGGAGCCATTTCCATCGGTCGCCGTCTGCAGGACCCCCTTGCCGAACTGGTGAAGGTGGACCCGCAGTCTATCGGCGTGGGCCAGTACCAGCACGACGTGAACCAGCGCGAACTGAAGAAGCGCCTGGACGAAGTGGTGGAAAGCTGCGTGAACATGGTGGGCGTGGATGTGAACAGCGCTTCTGCTCCGCTCCTTTCCCACGTGGCGGGCCTGAGCAGCACCCTTTCCGAAGCCATTGTGAAGTACCGTGAAGAGAACGGCGCGTTTGCCAGCCGTGAAGACCTGAAGAAGGTGAAGGGCTTCGGTCCGAAGGCCTTCGAGCAGGCGGCGGGCTTCATGCGCATCCCGGGTGCCGAAAACCCGCTGGATGATTCCGCGGTGCACCCCGAAAACTACGCCCTCGTGGAACAGATGGCCGAGAAGGTGGGTGTTCCGGTGAAGGATATCGTGGGCAATGCCGAAGCGGTGAAGGCTATCAAGGTCGATGAGTTCCTCTCCGACGAGGTGGGTAAGGCTACCTTGGACGACATTCTGAAGGAACTCCAGAAGCCCAGCCGCGACCCCCGTAAGGAATTCCGTTACGCCAAGTTCGACGACCGCATCAAGACCATCAACGACCTGGTGACGGGCAGCTGGATGGAAGGCGTGGTGACCAACGTGGCGAACTTCGGTGCCTTCGTGGATATCGGTGTCCATCAGGACGGCCTGGTGCACGTGTCCGAAATCAGCGACAAGTTCATTGCCGACGCCAAGGAGGCCTTGACGGTGGGTGACATCGTGAAGGTTCGTGTGGTGGCGGTGGACGCAAACCAGAAGCGTATCAGCCTTTCCATGAAGCAGGAAGCTACCGACGGTGTTGCCGGTGCAGGTGCCAGTGGCCCGCGCGGCCAGCGTGTCGGCGGACCCAAGGGCGGTTTCGGTGGCCGCGGCCGCGATAACCGCGGCGGACGCCCCCAGGGGGGCATCCAGGGCCACGCTACCATCGCCGACCTGAAGAACAAGATTGCCGGTAAGGAACGCCCGGGCCAGCAGCCGAAAAAGCCCGCCGCCCCCGTACAGATCGGCAAGCTCAACTCCATGCTCAAGCAGATTATGAAGAAAGCGAAGTAGGCGAGAGATACAGAATTGCTCGCAATTCTGTATCCGAGCCGCCCTGAGCTGCGCATCGAAGATGAGCCAAGCCAAGTAGATTTGACAATGACGAAGTGCTTGCACTTCGGCATTTGCAAATCTACGGGCCTAGCACTCCGCAGGAGTGCCAAGGCGAAATAAGACCGTTCGCGCTAGAATCAGGGCTGCTTCTCTGGCTGGCGCTCACTCCCACCTAAAGGTGGCCATGTACACTAAGGCAACAAGTTGCCAAGTGTACAAAGGTCGCAACCGCCCCCGGTTAACACCCGGGGGCTTTGTTGCTCACAAGGCCTCAAACAACCAAACAAAAAAGCCCGACCTAGGTCGGGCTTTTTAAATCCGTATTTAAGCCGTTATCAGTCCCCGGTGAAGATAATCACCAGCACGGACGCCACGAAGGCGGCGGAGACAATCAGGAATTCCCAGGGGTTTTCCATGATGGAGGACTTGGCAGAAGCGGTAGATTCTGCAGGCTGAGCGGCGGCCTCGGCCTTGGCTGCTTCTTCGGCGGCCTTCTTGTCGGCTTCGGACTGGGCGAGGGCGGCGCTGTCAACCGGAGCTTCTTCGGTCTTGGCTTCCAGCACTTCGGCGGAGTCGGCCTTGGCGGTATCTGCGGCGGCTACGGCTTCAGCCGGAGCGGCGGCAGCGGAGTCGGCCGGTGCGGCAGCGGGAGCAGGCTGAGCGGCAGAATCAGCAGGGACTGCGGCGGGAGCGGCAGCGGCTTCGGCGGGAGCGGCCTCGGCAGCAGGCTGAGCAGTGGAATCAGCAGGAGCAGCAGCGGGAGCGGCGGCTTCGGCAGGTGCGGCAGCAGGAGCGGCTTCGGCAGCGGGTGCCGGTGCGGCCTCAGCAGGAGCGGCAGCGGGTGCTGCGGCTTCAGCAGCCGGGGCAGGAGCAGCAGCCGGTGCGGCGGCTTCGGTCTTTGCGGGAGCGGCAGCGGGGGCTGCGGCGGCAGGCTTTGCGGCATCAGCTGCAAAGGCAACGGCAGAAGCCAGCATGGTTGCCAGCAACAGATTCTTAATCTTCATAGTAATCCTCTCTATGTTTAAACTTTAACGCTCTAAAAATAGCACTTCTTTGTCCGATTTGCTCATTTTTTTTTCAAAAAAAATCATTTTGTCCGCTTTTTTTATCCTTTTGTCGCTTTTTTGCTGATTATTGCGGCCTAAAAGAGCCGAAAATGTTCCATTTGGGCATGGAAATTTTATCTTGTAATATATGAACTGTAAGCCAGGCGTTGCGGGCTGGCGACTGAAGCCCGCTAGAAAGGGTAGCGAAATAATAGACGGCTCAAGTCGGCTATTATGGAGCGAGGGGAAGGCTTTCCCCGTAACCCCTAACCCCTAGATCCTAACCCCTAACCCCTAAACTACTATGGCATTCAAATACGAAGCGACCGTGCAGCACGGCGAAGACAAGACTGAATACGTGAACCTCGGCAAGGACGGCATTTCCGTCGCCGAATTCGAAGGCAAGAAGATTTTGAAGGTCGCCCCCGAGGCGCTGACCAAGATCGCCCAGGCGGCGTTCGAGGAAGTGAGCTTCAGGCTCCGCCCGGCCCACACTCAGAAGGTGGCAAAGATTTTGCAGGACCCGGAGGCATCGGACAACGACAAGTTCGTGGCCCTCACGCTTTTGAAGAACGCCTGCGTGGCCGCCAAGGGAATCCTCCCATTCTGCCAGGACACCGGTACCGCCATCTGTATTTGTCACAAGGGCCAGCAGGTCTGGACCGGCTGCGACGACGCGAAGGCGATTTCCGAAGGTATCTACAACGCTTACACCGGCAAGAACCTGCGCTACAGCCAGATTGCGCCCCTCACCATGTACGAGGAGAAGAACACGGCCTGCAACTTGCCCGCCCAGATTGACATCCACGCCGAAGAAGGGGCTGACCTCAAGTTCCTGTTCGTCGCGAAGGGCGGCGGCTCTGCCAACAAGACCTACTACTGGCCCATGACCAAGGCGCTCCTCAACCCCAAGTCTCTCGAGAAGTTTATTTCGGATAAAGTAAAAACCCTCGGTACGGCGGCATGCCCCCCGTACCACCTGGCCATTGTGATTGGTGGAACTTCTGCCGAAATGAACACCCACACCGTGAAGCTCGCCAGCTGCGGCTACCTGGACGACCTTCCGACTACGGGTTCCGAAGGCGGACGCATGTTCCGCGACCTGGAAATGGAAGAAAAGGTTCTCCACATCTGCCAGAAGACGGGCATCGGCGCCCAGTTCGGCGGCAAGTATTTCGTGCACGACGTGCGCGTGATCCGCTGCCCGCGCCATGCGGCAAGCTGCCCGGTCTCTATCGGCGTTTCTTGTTCTGCCGACCGCAACATCAAGGCGAAGATCGACGAGAACGGCCTCTGGCTCGAGAAGATGGAACACCATCCGGAACAATACCTGCCTAAGGGCGACGCCGTGAACATGGCTCCGGCGGTAGAAATCGACCTTGACCGCCCCATGAAGGACGTGCTTGCCGAGCTTACCAAGTATCCGGTGAAGACCCGCCTGAACCTGAAGGGCACCATGATTGTGGCCCGCGACATGGCTCATGCGAAGATTGCCGAAATCTTCGACAAGCAGGAAAAGGGCGAGGCCCTCACCGATATCGAGAAGACCGTGCTCGAAGTGGTGAGCAACCACCCGATTTACTACGCCGGCCCGGCCAAGACTCCGGAAGGCATGCCCACCGGAAGCTTCGGACCCACGACCGCCGGCCGCATGGACCCCTACGTGATGCGCTTCCAGAGCAAGGGAGCTTCCATGATTATGGTGGCAAAGGGCAACCGCAGCCAGGACGTGACGGATGCCTGCCACAAGTACGGCGGCTTCTACTTGGGCTCCATCGGCGGCCCGGCGGCTATTCTTGCCGAACAGAACATCCTGAGCAACGACATCGTGGCCTTCCCGGAACTGGGCATGGAAGCAATCCGCAAGATCACCATCAAGGACTTCCCGGCATTTATCCTCGTGGATGATAAGGGCAACGATTTCTTTAAGGATCTTCTCTAAGGACTTGCTCTAATCCCGAATTGTCATCCCGGCCTTGAGTCGGGATCACCGATAAAGCATCTCGTCGGAATAACCGGCGGGATTCTTTTTTTTGCTGAATTATAAGGGGAAAGGCTAATTTTCTCTTTATCCGTGACAAATTGCATAGTTTTTTTTACAATTGGTTGCGGAAACGATCGTTAGATATTATATTTATAATACACTCTTGTCGCTTTAGGCCACATGGAGGGAGATATGTTCAAAAAAGGTGTCTTGGGATTTGCAATTTTTGCGGCAGGCCTTTTGGTATGGTCTTGCGGTGACGGTTCGGTGGATTCGCTGACCGATACCGAACTCTTGATGATCAGCCGTTTCCCGAGTACCATCGACTACGATATGCTGGACAGCATTGTCGAGGCCTGTAAAAAAGACGCCGCCTGTTGGGAAAAGGCCAAGAAGACCGGCGAAATCTACAAGGGCGACTACACCGAGGTGCTCAGGGATTCATCTGGAAACATTGTCGTGGTGGAGGGGGATTCCGCCTATGTCTGGAAAGACGGCAAGAAGCTTCCGGTTTTCAATTTTTCCTCCAACAGTAATGACGATGACGACGATGACGTGACTAGCAGCGGAAGTACCGCTACTTCGGGCAGTTCCAGCAAACGGAGCAGTGCCAGCGGCTACGATGTGGATGAATATACCAACGGCGGCGATGGCGCTGACAGCAATGGCTCTGGTTCGGGCGGCACTTCTGTGGCACACGACCGCAGCAGCAGTTCCAAGAAGTCCACCAGCAGCAGTTCCTTGGATTTGAGTTTCTTGAATAGTAGCTCTAGCATAAAGGTGCTCAGCAGTTCTACGATTATTCGTAGCAGTAGCTCCAAGAAGGTAACCAGCAGTAGTTCTATGGATTTGAGCTTCTTGAGCAGCAGCAGTTCTAGCCTTGGGGTGGCGAGCAGTTCTAGTATTTATCATGAACGTAGTAGCAGTTCTAAGATTGTTGTTAGTGTAAGTTCAGTGTCCGAGAGTAGTAGTTCCGAGACGGTGGTTCAATTGAGTAGCAGTTCTGCCACGCACCATACGGGAGTTAGTTCTAATGCTATGGCCTGTGGACCCCTAACCCTTAAGGGAACCTGTGTTGCCTTGCCTAGTCCGGGAGTCAAAGGAGAACCCGTTACCTACACGTTTACGCCAGCTGAGGATAACACCTGCAACGGTTATAACGAGGTAGAATGGAACGTAACAGTGGAGAACACTGGCGCTTCCATAGTACATGAGGAGCATTCCTATAATGCCCCTCAACAAAAATATGATTTTGTCGTTTCATTTTCGACGGTTGGTGTAAAAGAGGGTGTACAGTTCTCCATGGGTGGAGAAAATGTGGTGTGCGACCCGTTAAGGGTCAAATCCCCTTGCAAGACTGTCAACACATATCAGTGTAGTAGAACAAAGATTCCTGCAGATGCTAACGACAATATATGGAAAAATAATCCAAAACAGATTTCTTACGAGTGGAATCTTATTCAGACCGCAGGGTGCTATGAAATCAAGTCCATTGATTGGGACGGTGCTTTGGCAGGAGAACACGGGACGAGTGTTTCTAGAACTTACACCACGGCCATAAATCAGGCGGTTAAAGTGTATATTACAAATGAGGAGGACGAGATTACGGAAGTCAGTTGTGCCAGTGCTTACGCCGTTTACTCAGAAGAGGTCATTCCTAATTTCGCTGTAAGTAATATAACGACGTTTGCTGGGGAGGCATCTTACAAAGTTACGCCGAGTTCCATAACGGGGTGTAACTATGATTCCGACAAGTGCTCCTATGAATTGACGGTGACTGGAGAATCCACCCCCTTGTCGAGTGGCTCCAATTACACGGGCGGCGCCATAACCTTTGAAGGAATGTCTACCGATGCTACTGTCAATTACACCTTGACGTTGAGTAATTATTTGGGACCAAGGTCAAAAACCTTTGATGTGACGTATGTGGTGGTGGATGAGACTCGAGTGCCGTCAACGACGACTTTTGAGGACTATGCTCCAGGAAAGTATAAAGTAACGCCATCTATTTCGCATACATTTAGGTGTAAATCTGCTTCTACGCCAACGGGTTCACCCGTTACGGTAGGTTCGTTTGACGGGAAGACCATCGCTTCATGCAAAGAAAACTGGTGCTCAACAGGAACCAGTGTCTCGTCGGGTCAGGCTTACTTGCTTATCATCAATGATGATGCCCCTACCGATTTGCAATGTGGCTATGGATATTAAAGCGCCCCCCCCCGATGCTATCGGGGGTTGTTTTTTTATTGAACATGCAAAAAAATGGTGTTTTTATCACTAAAATGTATCCAAATCGAAACATTCCGTTTTGAAATAGAAAAATTATAAATTATATTTAACATTGTGTGTGCCGCTCTGTCGAGGGGACTTTGCGGATTTGGGCTTTGCCCAGGAGACGGTGTATGTGGTTTCTTAAAAAAAGTTTACTAGGACTAGCTCTGGTGGTCGGGGCTGTTTTTCCGTCATTTGCCGCGACGGTGGCTCCATTGTATTTTGAGAGCCTTGGCACGTCTTTCGATGAAAATTCTGATGAGCAGCAGGTGTACTGGGAACGCTTGATGAAGTACAAGCTGTGGGGAACTCACTCCCTGAATTTTACTAATCAGAAGGTCTCCATTGGTGACAACATCGGGTATAACGGAACGGCTGATGGCAATGTTGTGTTTAATTACCCGAACCACCATATTGGCGGTCCGACGCTAGTCGGCGGAAACATGTCGTTCAATGCTGGTAGCCCAGACTCCATTACTGCAGGTCCTGTTCGCATCCTTGGTAACCTGACGGTCTCTTTGCAGAACAATAACGTTATGGAAGGAGATTGGTGCGTACAAGGAACGATTTCCGGACAGTACGATGGAAATTTGGTGGCCTGGAATAATTTGTTAAATGGTGCTGTTTACAACAATACTTATACATTGAGCAAGAAGGCTGGAACTTATGCTCAGTGTCCAACAACGGTTCCTCAGGTGAACACGGAATTGGAAGTTCCTATTTGGCCTGCACCGGCGAAGATGGATACGTCCATTAACATGACAAGTTGTTATGGTGGAGAAAAGTTTTTTATTCATGTCCCCCCTGATACGGTCCAAACGAATGAGTATGGAACTTACGACCTGTATATTGACCAGATGAATGTGTCTTGTACCAATAACAAGACTCTCTATATTGTGATGCCGCCTAAGGGGAAGTTGACGCGTATCTATTCAAAGAATGGTTATGTTTTTTCCAATGCTGCAAACGATTTGAGAATACAGGTGCTTACGGTTCAAAACGGTGTCGAGTACAATAGGACTACGAAGCAGTGGCAACTGGGGCAGACTTATGACGCCTCAAAGGGCTTTTGGACTGGTGAGGATAATAGTAAGTTTACCTATGTAGATAACAAAACGTATGGTGGGAATGTCCTGTTCTATACCCCCAAGGATATCAAGTGGGATTATTGGGTAGATGCAAATTTTCAGGGGTCCTGGATTTCCACTGGCAAAATAACCATTGGCGGTCACTTCAAACTGGCTGGGCAGGTTATTGCAAACAACCTGGATTTCCAAGCGGACGTTTCAGGTGATTTTAGGTATGTTCCTTTTGATCCTCCCCAGATTGGCCTGAACTTGGCCTCGAACCAGAAAATTTCTGAAAACGACTCTCTTGAAGCTGTTGCTAGTGCGGGCTCTTATACGGGAACGTCTTTGAACATTGAACTCGACAAGGCCCCCGAAACGAATGTGGAATTTGACTACTGTTTCTTGATTAGCGGTACCGCTGCGAACACCGGGTCCAATAATGCGAATTATTATGACATAGATACGGCTGCGACCCATATTCCTATATGCGGTAGGGATACGGTGTATTCTGCCCGCATTTACAAGGGGGAAACTCAGCTTAGGGCAGCAGATGAAATAAAGGTCTGGATACACGATGACAAGGATATAGAAAGTCGTGAATTCTTCAACCTGAGAATATTCAATATGGTGGGCGGAGTGTTCCCCGATGGATCCCGCGATCGGACGGTTCCCTTCCAGATTCTAGATAACGATGGTTCCGCATCTCCGTGTAATGTTGATAGTAAGAACAGTCGGTTCTCTTTGCCGGAAGACGCTTCTATTATCCTTTCCGGTTCTGCCTTCCCGGCAAATTGTTCTGATGAAACGGTGCTTCCTGTCTACAACGTGCACATTAAGACCTTGCCTCTCAAAGGAAAACTGTATTTGGGTGCGAATGAGGTGCATGCCAATGACGTTATTGCCAGTGGCAATCTTCCGCAGTTGAAATACGTTCCTGCCCGTGATAGCAATGGCGTCCCGATGGATTCAATAAAGTTCCAGGTCGAAGATGAACAAGAACATGTGTTGACGGCGATCTATACCGTGATCCTGGATGTGACTCCGATGAATGATATTCCTAATGCCTCCGGGTTTACAGTAAGTGTCCGCGAAAATGCGCCTATAGATTCTGTCTTTGCCACGGTGACAGGTTCTGACGTGGATGCCACGACCAGAAAAACTGGAGAATTTTACAATTTGACATATAGTATCATTGACGGAAATGCTAACGACGAAAATGGTACGGCTTCCTTTGCTATCAACGCCTCCACGGGCAAGATTTCTGTTAAGGGAAAGTTAGATTTTGAACGTATTGAGAGGTATCCTCTTAAGGTGCGGGTTTCTGATGATGGAGGTCTTTATAAAGACATTATTGTTGTCGTAAATATCTTGGATGAAAACGAACCCCCTGTAGCAGTCAATTGCATGGGCTCGGTGAAAGAAAATTCCCTCATCAATACCTATACAAACTGTCATATTGCGGCTAATGACCCGGAAAACACGACCCTGAAGTACGAGATTACAGGTGGTGAAGGCAAGGAACTTTTCCGGATTGATAACCAAGGGGATATTTGGACTGATGGTGCCATAGACTACGAATCCCTGCCGGCTGGTGCAAAGTACTATACGTTGACTGTTACGGTCAAGGATAAGAACGGAGCTTCCGGCTACAAGTCGACAACAGCGACGGCTACGATTACTGTTACCGACGTGAACGAACCGCCTGCTGCTCCTGCCGATACCTGCTGGATAAAGGAAAATACCAAGACCCCGTTCTACAAGAAGGATGGGACTACCACCAAGACTTGTTCTGTGGCTGGTACTGACCCGGAAGGCGATGCCTTGACTTACACCATAACTGCCGGCAATACCAGTACAACTTTCAAAGTGGAGGCAGGCGTGATTACGGCCCTCAAGGCCCCTGACTTTGAAACTACGCCGGAGTTCCCCTTGGTTATTAGCGTCTCTGATGGAGTAAATGAACCCATTAAGACGCTGGCCCTTATCAAGGTTATTGATGTGAACGAGGCTCCCACAGCCAAGAATACCTCTTGTACGATTGCCGAAAATTCTCCAATCAACTTGGTAACGCCTTGCTGGATTGAGGCAAGTGACCAGGATGGCGACGCGCTGACCTATAGTATTACCAGCGCGACACAGAATGGTGCGGACTATTTCAGGGTTGATGAGCACGGCAATATCGTGGTGAAGGCTCTCATTGACTACGATGCCCTAAGTTCTGATAAGTTCTTTGTCCTTACGGTTACGGTTTCCGATGGCCGTGGCAAGACGAAAACGGCCACAGCCACGGTGAATATCACCGATGAAAATGAGGCTCCTTCCGTTACCCAGGATACCTGCTGGATAAAGGAAAATACCAAGACCCCGTTCTATCAGAAGAACAAGACCACCACCAAGACTTGTAAAGTTACCGGCACAGATCCGGAAGGCAAGACCTTGAGCTATTCCATTTCGGCGGGAAATGCGAATTCAACATTTGCGGTCAGTTCTTCTGGTGTGATTACGGCCAGCAAGGCTCCTAATTTTGAAGATGTTTCTGACTACACTCTGGTCATTGATGTCTCCGATGGGACGAATACGACCAAGACGGCTGTTTTGGTCCATGTCATTGATGTGAACGAACGGCCTACGGCTGAGGTGGAGACCAATCCGTCTGAGGTCCAGGAGAATTCTTCTGTCAATACCTATGTGACTTGGGTAAACGCATCCGATATTGAAGATGGCCTGAAACTGACATACAGTATTGTTGCCGGCAACGAAGATGGCGCCTTTACTATAAAGTCTTCTGGTGTTGGCCAAAACGATGATGGCGAAATTCGTGTAGCCAAAGACATCATTGACTTCGAGACCAAGTCTTCTTACTCGCTAACAATTCGCGTGTGCGATCTGGGAACTCCTGGCACAGCTGCCGATACCCTGTGTGTTGATGTGGTTGCGAATATCACGGTGAAGGACGGCAATGAGAAGCCCACAATCAGGGGAATTCCCGACCAGGTCATTGACGAACATACTCCGGTGGGAACTCCGGTGGGAACGGTTACGGGAACAGATCCCGAAGATGGTGACCTGACGTTCAGCTTTGCCGGCGGAAACAATGGTCAGGCATTCGCCATCGACCCGACCACTGGTGTAATTACGGTGGCCAGGGACATTGATTTCGAAGCACTGACCGATACGGTGTTCAAGATAAAGGTTCTTGTTGTAGATAACGGCGGCCTCCGCGATGAGACCTTTGTCAATATCGCCATCCGTGACATCAACGAAGGTGCCGAAATTGACGACGCCACTATGACCGTGGCCGAAAACCAGCCCAAGGGATCTACGGTGGGCACACTTGAACTCTTCGATCAGGATACGAAGAATGAGAACCTGCAGAATAAATTCCAGGCTATCGGTGGTGACAAGGATTTGTTTACCATTGATGCGACTACAGGTGAGATAAAGACCAACGCCGTATTCGATTACGAAGCCAAGACTTCTTACAGCTTAGTGGTGCGCGTCTACGACCAGGACGGCAATGCCGACACGGCTACCGTTACCATCAATATTGCAGACGTCAAGGAAACTTCCAACATTCAGGTGACATACGCCGAAACGGGTAGTGGAGCCTGGAGCCAGACCAATCCGGTGGGAACCCTGTATATCAACGAGAACAGCATGCTTCTCCAGTGGACTGCCGATGGCAAGCCTATGCCGGACACTTTGCTCACCAACCTCCACGAGGGTTACAATGTGGTGACGCTGACCTACACGGACCCCACCAAGAACAAGGGCGTCACGGAAACCGTGGGTATCTTTGTCAGCACTCGTACTCCCGAAGTGACGGTGACCACCTCTGCCAACCACGACAATTCTGCGAGCATTTACACCTTGGTGGAGACCCCTGCCGAAGGCGATACCTCCGTATACGTGAACAAGAAGAACAACGACATCGTGATTACGATTAGGGAACCGGTTATCGACAAGACTTATTCGGATTCGACTTGTAATTATGAAACTCATACCTTTACGGTGAATACGGAACTGGAACCGGTGACCATTCCGTCTAACACCTACAATGTTATGGACAAGATTGCTGCCGCCGGCCCTGTGCTCAACGACAATCCTGCTTCCGAGGTGACATACTCCCAGTACAACAAGGACCAGGTCAAGGTCTCTTACACAGAAAAGGTTGCCGGCGTGGATGTGACGATTTCGTACGTGACGGACAAGGACGGCAACGTGGAAAAGATTCCGGTGATTGGCGCCAATGGAAAGATTGATTCCATCGAGGTCATCACGGTATCTTACCAGGTGAACGTGGGTGGCAAGGTTGTGAACGTGTCTTATGTGGCCGATGCTGCTACAGGTCAGCCCCTGAAGACCACTACGGTGAACAACTCCGCCTCTAACAGCGGCACTGCGTCCAATGCGGGGAATTCTGGTTCCAACGGTGGATCCGGCTCTAATGGCGGCAACGGCGGTGCAAACGCCGGAGCTAACAACGGCTCTAACAGCGGCAATGGCTCCAGCGGCAACGGTGGCAATAGCGGTTCCGGCAATGCAAACTCCGGTACGGGCAATGCCGCCCCTGTGTATATGTACTCCCTCACCGAAGGCGAGGTCCTTTACTCTGTGACCTACGACTTTACTACCAAGGCCAAGGGCATAGGCGAGACCACCGTGCAGGTAAGCTACACGGTTGACCAGAAGGGCAACGTGACCAAGGACAAGGATGGCAACGTAGGTTATTCGGTGAGCTATACCTATGTGAATGCGATGGGCAACTCTTCGACCCAGTCCGTGTTCATCGTTGTGGACCTGATCCCGCCCAAGGTGAAGATTATGTCTCCTGCAAACGACTCCGTGCTCCACTCCAATTCTGTCAATGTGAAATGGTGTGTTGACTTTGGGGACGGTCGCGGTTGCGTTGAACAGGATAGCCTGAACGTTGAAGGCTTGCAGCCTGGCGAAGTGAACGAGATTGTTCGTCTCTATCGCGATAAGGCTGGCAACGAGGCCTCCGACGTGGTGTATGTCATGGCCAAGAACACCAAGGACGTGGATATTTCCGTAGAAAAGCCGGTGACATCCATTACCAAGGAAGACGTGGACAAGTACTACGCCGCCAAGGAACCTGAAAAGGGTCAGACCTTTGCCATATCCATTTACAATCCTCAGACCGACAAGGAAATCGAGACCATGGTGGGTGGTGATTTCAAGAACAAGGAAGTTACCTCCGGTGAAGAGGTTTATCCTGGCTTGAAGAACCACTTGGGGCCGACTCTCGGAATCCAGGCCAAGGTGCCGGTCATCAACTCTGTTGATGGTCTTGCAACGCTTGACGACCTGGTTGGTGCAGACGGCATGATCCTGCTGGATGCGGTGGATGCCGTAGGCAGCAAGAAGGTCTCTGTGGACGAGTTTGTGGCAGAACACTGCAATGCCGATTTCAAGGCGGAGCTGGGTAGCGATATCAGCAAGGCGAACATCTACGACACCAAGATGAGCGCCAAGATTTGGGTCTACACCTCTCTCGGCCAGTTCGTGGATTACTTCAGCTTTACTCAGGAACTGAACGACCCGAGCTATGCAAGCGATGCCGGTGTGCTGACCATGTACTTTGAAATGAAGCCCGACAGGAACGGCGATGTGCATACGGCCAACGGCCGCCTGTATGCTACCGGTGCCTATGTCTACAAGACAGAAATCACCATGAAGAGCAAACTGCGCTGCGACCTGCCGCCCTTCGACGATGCGACCAACGTGAACAAGATGGACCAGACCAAGAAGGTCAAGGAAGACCTGCTGAAGTCCTTCGGTTACAAGCGGCCCAAGTCCGGCAAATAGTAGCCCCGGCTGCTCCCGGCACGAACAAGACCAAATGAAAAAGCCCTGCAACGCAGGGCTTTTGCCGTTTATACCAGAGACGAGACGCTGGCCTGGATCCTTCGCGCGGTCGCGCTCAGGATGACAACGTTTAAGACCCGAAGTTCACAACTCATAACTGACAACTCATATCTCATAACTCATAACTAACCTCACGCCCCGAGCCTCGTGCCCCTCAAGCGGATCCTCGCCGGAGCCTGCCCTGAGCTTGTCGAATGGGCGAGGATGACATCCCTCGAACCTCGCGCCTCGAGCCTCGAGCCCCAAGCGAAGCGACCTCAAACCCCTGACCCCTACTCCTCGTACTTCACTCCGGTGGCGATGAACTTGATTTCGCCGGCCTTGGGGGTAAGCGTCACGAGCTTGGAGTCAAAGCCCTTGCCTTTGAGGTATTCTCCGATGGAATTGATTTTGCCTTCGGGGCCAGTCACCTCAAGCGTAAAGTTGTGCTTGCGCATGAGCATAATAACATCGTTCAGGGCGGTATAGCTAGAGGCGATAAGCTTGTCGGAGTTCTTGAAAAATTTCACTTCTTTGGCGATAGCGCTCAGGTCCTGCTTGGTGTTGCGGGCGCAACCGCTTTCGTCTACCTTGACTTTTGGGAGTGTGGTGGGACATTTGTCCAGGTGGTCGGGCACTCCGTCAAAATCGGAGTCCATGATGCAGCCCAGGCTGTCTACGACAGCTCCTGCCGGGGTTTTGGGACATTGGTCGATGGCATCTGGCACCCCGTCCTTGTCGGTGTCCTGCGGGCAGCCGTTTTTGTCTACGGGATAATCCTTAGGGGTGTTGGCGCAATTGTCGTGCAGGTCAGAAACGCCATCGCCGTCGGAATCTACGGGGCAGCCGTCCTTGTTGACGGTTTCTCCAAGTTCCGTTCCCGGGCAGCTATCTACTTCGTCGGGGATGCCATCCCGGTCTTCGTCCAGGGGGCATCCGAAGGGATTGACCTTCCAGCCTTCGGGTGTTCCCGGGCAGGCGTCGTTTTCGTTAAGCACTCCGTCGTGGTCTTCGTCCAGGGGGCAGCCCTTGCCGTCTACGGGGTCGTCTTTGCGGGTGTTCGGGCACTGGTCCGCATTGTCATCAACTCCGTCGCCATCGGTGTCCAGCTTGCATCCGAACGCATCTACGGCCATGCCGTCGGGAGTGTTGGCACAAGTGTCCTTGTAGTCGGGCACTCCGTCTTTGTCTTGATCCAGCGGACATCCCAGAAAGTCCACTTTTACGCCAAAAGGCGTCCCTGGGCAGTCGTCCACGATGTTCAGCACGCCGTCCTGGTCTTCGTCCACGGGGCATCCACGGCTGTTTACCACCATGTCGCGGGCAGATCCAGGGCACATATCCAGTCGGTCGGGCACTCCGTCGCGGTCGGCGTCTTTCCAGCTGAAATCGATGGCCTTGCTTATGCCGATGGTCATGGAAATTTTCGGGGTTCCCGAAACGGTGTAGTGAATGTCTTTTCCGTCGTTCTTGCGGGTGACTTGGTGACCGTTGTGCAGTTCTGTTCCCCTGAAATAGTCAAGACCAAGATCGACGCCTAGGAGCAAATTGAAATCTTGTGGCAGGTGGAGCTTTACCGCAGGCGAAAAGCGGAAACCGTCTTTCTCCAGGTGATTGCTGAATCTGCTTGGACTGATTTTTGTTTCACCTGAAATTTCAAGGATGACGGATATTAGTTTGTGTGGAAAAAGGTTGAACCCGCTTCCCCATACTACGTACTCTGTGCCGAAGTGACCGAAATAGGTATTCCATTGCACAATGTCAAAAAGTTCAAGAGTCAGGTACAGGGTTGTGGCAAAGGACCAGCTGCCGTAAGTATAGGCATGGGTTGTTTCTTCTTCATCCTTGATGTTCCAGATGCGTCTGGGGCGGAAACCGGCGTCTTTGGTACCTGTAGGGGCGAATACCTCAAGGGAGATTGCGGGCTTCAGGGGAAAGTCCGTCGGGAGCGAAGCCTTGCCATATATCTGCATATCGCCCAGCCCAGTAGTCTTGTAATCGGTCTCCTTGATTTGACCGTCGTAGTAGATAGGCTGGTAAATGCCGAATTCGAAATAGTCTAGGGGGGCGTAAGAGGCCTGGAGGGCTCCGCCCGATGAGGGAATATTGCTCGGGACTTCGTGTTCCTTGCCTGTACCGGCGTCCTCGAATCCGTCGATAGCCATGGGGGAGCCGTCGCTCAGGTTCTCGAAATTCCCGGAAAAGAAGAAAAATCCCTGACCTAGGGTGGTGGACGAGGGTACTCTGAAGCCGTCACCGTTGCGAATTGCCCCGGTATGCGAAAAAGCGTAAGTCGTTGCTAGGCAAAGACTTAGGAATATTTTTCTGGCGTTCATCGCAAAAAATTTAATTTTTTTTCACAAAGGTATTGACTTTTTGAAGTTTATGTATACATTTCCACTCGTGGAACCGAACCGAGAGACTAAATCAGGACTCCCTCCTTGGCACAGAAAGGCCCAAAAAGCCTACCGTGTCAATAGGGTCATCATCGTGCTCCAGATAGCGGCGTCTTTGGTGATGAGCGGGGTAATCCTGGTTGGAATCAGTCGTGTCCTGCACTGAGGAGAATTCTATGTTGAACTATGCGTACCATTGCGGCCGTAGGCCGAAGAGTGATTCTTTCGATAATTCCCTTCCTTTCCCTAACGAGGAAATCGAAGAGGAAATCGAGGAGGAGGAAGAAGAACTGGACGAAGAGGTCGATTTTGACCAGCCGTCCTTCAAGCGCGACCAGATCTGGTCCGACTACGCCGAAGACCTGGATTACGACCAGTGATATGCCTCTCTAGGCATATCGTAGTCCTGGGAACTTTTCTTTCGGCTATCCTGCTAGCCGCCTGTGCTCCGGCACAGGCTCCAGTTGCAAATGACGTTCCTTCGGGCGGGCCCAAGGCTAAGCCCGATTCTTTGGTGTATTCCGAAGACGGTCAGGAGTCCTTTGCCCAGGTGGCCCTTCGGGAAAAGGTTCACGATTCCTTGGCAATTCGGCCCTCCTGGACCTACTACCAGTATGCCCTGGAGGCCATGGATAACCAGGAATGGCTGTTGGCCAGGCATTACCTGGACGAATCCCTGCGGCAGTTCATTGCCGAAAAGCACGATACCCTTTACCATAATGTTCCCGAATCCGTTGATTCCATATACCGGGCGAAGATGCCGCTCCGAATTGTGGATGCCCTGGACGAAGTTTACCCGAACATTTCAGAAATCGGCGTAGATGCAGGGGTGTTCGAGCAGAACGAAGTGTCTATCGAGGGTGTGGATGCCCTGGATGAAGGCGCTGCGGATAGCGCTGCCTTGCAGGTTATCGAAAACTTCTTGGATACCATAGACGTGGCTCAGTTTACGCTGCCCGTGGTGTTCAACGAACGGGTGATGCAAGAAATTTTCTACATGAGCGGTGGGGCTCGTTCCTTTACCGAAGGCTCCCTTAACCGCAAGACGGCCTACGACTCGTTAGTTTATTCTAAACTCGACGAGATGGGCATGCCCCGCGACCTGATTTACCTCGCCCTGGTGGAATCCGGTTTCAAGCTGAAGGCCTATAGCCGTGCCAAGGCCAGCGGCATGTGGCAGTTTATTCCGGAAACGGGCAAACGTTACGGCCTTGCGGTGGACTATTGGGTGGACATGCGCCGCAATCCGGAAATGGCCACCACGGCCGCCCTCAAGTATCTGTCGCGCCTGTACAACGAATTCAACGACTGGCTGTTGGCCATGGCCGCCTACAACTGCGGCGAGGGCCGCGTGCGTCGCCTGGTCAAGGAAAAAATGGCTGATTCTACCTGGGACACCACCCAGGTGGTGACCTACTGGGACCTGGAACTGCCCAAGGAAACCATGCGCTATGTGCCGAGAATCCTGGCCGCCATGGTGATAGGCCATTATCCAGAGCAGTACGACATGAAAATCAATCGGCAGTACAGACCCGACTTTGATACGGTGACGGTTTTTGACTCTTTCCCGCTGGAAGAGGTGGCCAAGGTTTTGAAGGTCCCTGAAGACACCCTGCGGAGCCTGAACATGGAACTGGTCAAGTGGTGCACGCCGCCCAACAGGGATTCTTACCTGCTTCGCCTGCCGGTGGGCACCCGCAGCGCCTTTGTAGACGGCTACGACAAGATGGAAAAGAACAACTTTTCTAGCTGGCACCACCACAAGGTCAAGCGGGGCGAAAGCCTGGGCGTGATTTCGCGCCAGTACGGCATTTCGGTGAAGGAACTCCAGCAGGCCAACGACATGAAGGGCACCCGTATTCGTGCGGGGCAGACCCTGCTGATTCCCATCAAGGTCACCCCCAAGAAATCTACGGGCAAGAAGCCTGCGAAGGTCAAGACCTACGTGGCCAAGCTGGGCGACAACGTGGCCACCGTGGCTCGGCTCTTTGGCGTATCTCAAGAAAGCATCCGGGTGTGGAATTCCATGAAAGAGGACCACGTGGTGAATCCGGGGGATACCCTGTTCGTGTCCAAGCCGGAACTGAAACCCGTGGTGCCCCAGGCGAGTTCGGCTCCGAAGCTTGCCAAGGGCGAACGCTACGTGGTGGGCGAGGGAGATACCTACGCCGAAATCGCGAAGAAGTTCGGCGTGCCCGTGGTGATGCTTTTGGAGGCCAACGGCGGCTACAGCCACCGCCTTTCTGTAGGGGATTCCCTGGTGATTCCGGAGTTTACCCAGACCGTGGTGAAGAACGCCCCGAAATCTTCTGAAAAGCAGGCCAAGGCGGACAAGTCTTCTGGCGAGAAGTCGTCGGCCAAGCCGGCAAAGGCCATCGATAAGCAGGCGGGCTCGGCTAGCGCAAAGTCGGAAAAATCCGCCAAGGAACGGGTCCATGTGGTCAAGAAGGGGGAGGGTCTGTGGGACATTTCCCGCCAGTACGGCGTGACCATCGAGGACATTGTCCGCTGGAATAACCTGAAGGATACCAAAATCCGCATTGGCGACAAGCTCATCATCCGAAAATAATGCAAAAAATCGCTTTTTTTTGAAAAAAATGTGTATTTTCTCGAAAAAAAGTGTAATTTTAGTGACAGAAAACGAAAAAACTATTACGGAGCCCCGAAAATGAACAAAAAAATCCTTGGATTGTGCGCTATGGGCCTGCTGGCAGCTGGCCTTACCGCCTGTAACGATACGATGGACCCCAACGATCCCCAGTCCGTGCGTAAGTACTTGACGAAGCAGAAAATCGCCTTTACGCCGAACCAGTTCGTGTCTTATGCGGTGAACAGCGATACCGCCAAGATGACCTTGTTCTTGCAGGCTTCTATGGAAATTGACGCCGCCGCCGACAACGGCAACAACGCCGTGGCCATCGCCGCCAACAAGGGCAACGTGATGGTGCTGAACTATTTGTTCGACCACGGGGCAAAGGCCAATGTTCGTAACGGCAACGGTGAACAGGTGATTGACAACGCCGTGATGATGGGCAACAAGGAAGTGGTGACCCTGCTTCTGGCCCAGCTCAAGAAAGAAGGCGTAGATGTGCAGAACCTGGGCACGGCCGTGACCATTGCCGCCAAGACCGGCAAGGTGGACATGCTGGAACTGCTGGCCGACGCAGGCGCCCCTCTCGAAGTCAAGAGCCCTGATGGTTATTACCCGATTCACCTGACGGTGAAGGGCGGTCACTACGACGCCATGATGTTCCTTATCAAGAAGGGCGTAGATGTGAACGTAAAGTGCGGCCAGGGCTACTCCGTGATGGACTGGGCCAAGAACGAAGGCTACACCCGACTCATCAAGGAACTGAAAAAGGCCGGCGCCAAGAACACTGCCGCCTACACAAAGGAATTCGGAAAGTAATTCCTGTTGATGTTTAAAAGGAAAAGTCCCGCACTCTGCGGGACTTTTTCGTTGTGTTGAATATGTCATCTAGCATCCAAGGCCAGCATTACCCCTTCAATAAAGTTCTTTTCCGTTATGTATTCTGTAAAAATAGCAAAACAAAATGCCTTGCCCGTATACTTTTCCGCCTTAGTCCTGTAAACTCCTATAAAAGCGAGTCTCTTGAAGCGAGCAGGTCCGAAACCAGCCCCCCGTAGTCTGCTTCGGCTCGGTTCCTTAGGAATTCCGTCAAGGAGGCTGCCTTTTCGTACAGTGGCGTGAGGGCGAGGTTCCCGAGGGCTCCTTTCAGGGCGTGGGCCGCTTCGAAGGCTTCGTCCAGGTTCCCGCTTTCGATGGCGCTCCTGAGTTTGTCGAAGTTCTTGTCGGCAAGCATGACGCCCACGAGTTTCAGGTAAAGGGCCTCGTTTCCCATACAGCGGGCAAGCCCTTCTTCGGTATTTGCCCCAAAGGCTTTCAGGGATTCTATGGTAATCATGCGCCCTTCCTGCGTTCAAGTTCCTTCTCGATGAACTGCGCGAATTCTTGTGGAGCCACGGGCTTTGAGAAGTAGTACCCTTGGATAATCTGGCAGCCCATCTTTTTCAGGGTGTTCAGCTGGGATTCCGTTTCTACGCCTTCGGCCACGGTGGGCACGTTCAGGAACCTGGCGATGTCGGTGACCAGTTCTACAAGCTTCATGTTCCGTTCGTCCTTTTCCATATTGCGGATAAACGACATGTCGATTTTCAATATATCGATGGGGAGGCTCGTTATCATGTTGAGCGAAGAATACCCGGAACCGAAATCGTCCATTTCGATGCGGAAGCCCTTCCTGCGCAGGCTCTCCACCATTTCAATTAGCCTCTTGGCGTTTTCGGAATAGGCGCTTTCGGTGATTTCCAGCAGGTATTCCTGGGGGGAGAGCTTGTTTTCGTCCAGAATCTTGTCCAGCTTGGATTCGAGCGTCGGGTCCAGAATATCGATGCGGGATACGTTCACCGAAACGGGCACGGTGATTCCATACTGTTCTTTCCATTTGCGAATCTGGATGGCGGCCTCGTTCCAGACAAAATTGTCTACCTTCTGGATAAGCCCGTTGGATTCGAAAAGCGGGATAAAGTCTCCAGGGTTGATAAACCCGAGCTTCGGGTGAATCCAGCGGATGAGCGCTTCGGCACTGGAAAGCCTTGGGGAGTCCCCTTCGATATTGTACTTGGGCTGATAATAGACCTTCAGGTCCTTGTTGGCAATAGCTTCGGGCAAGTCGTGGATGAGTGTTTCCTCGAAAACCTGCCTTGCGTGGATTTCGCTGTCGTAGCGGGCGAGGGTGTGGGTGTAGTCACCGCGAATCTGGTCGCAGGCAATCTTGGCGCGGTCGAACCACGCTTCTACTTCCACATCCTTCGAAACGTTTTCCCAGAGGCCGCAGCGTATGCGGATGTTGTTCATCTTGAAATCCGAGAGCACGCTCTGGATAGCGTCGTAAACGTTCCTGTAGCCCTCCTGGTGGGCGGCGTAAATGTAGAACGTGTCTGCGTTTGACCGACAGGCAATGGCTCTCATGGACGGAAGTTCCTTTTCCAGTGCTTCAGCAATCTTGGAAAGCAACAGGTCTCCAAAGGGCCTTCCGCAGAATTCGTTGACCAGGTGGAACCGCTCGATGTCGATGACCAGGGCGTCCCGGCAGGTGTCGCTGTCCCAGTGCTCGATCTGGCGGATGTATTCGAAGAAGTAGTCCTGGGTGTAGAGTCCTGTCACGGCATCCCTTTCGGTCTGCTTGATGAGGTTCTTGTCCTCGAACAGTTCGATGATTCGTTCACAGCGGGCAAGTACCACCTCGGGCAGGTCGAAGGGTTTCTTGATAAAGTCGGCGGCTCCCAGTTTCAGGCTCCGTACCTCGGATTCCTTTTCCGAGGTCATCACGATGACGGGAATGCGCTTGAGCGTTTCATCTTCGGAACGCCTTTGCAGGAAAGCGAAACCGTCCATGACGGGCATGAGCAAGTCCAGGAAGCACCAGCGAAAAGTCCGAGTCGGCCCCTGCAAGGATTTCCAGGGCATGCTCCGCATTGTCGGCGTAACTTACCGAGTACTCCGTAGAGAGAATGTTCCCGAGGATTTCTCGGTTGACAATCTCGTCGTCTACAATGAGAACGTTTCTCTTGATGGTCCTGTTCTGTCGAAATTTCTTCATCGGGATTCTCCGTTATGAAAGTATCGTTTCCAGGGTCTCGAAAAGGGCTTCTGGTTGGATCGGTTTTGAAAGGTGGGCGTTCATGCCCGCCTGCAAACTTCGCTGCACGTCTTCGTCGAAGGCATTTGCCGTAAGTGCTATTATAGGAATTTTATGGGCGTCTTCGCGGTCCAGTTTGCGGATGGCGGCGGTTGCCTCCAGGCCGTCCATTTCGGGCATGCGGATGTCCATGAGAATGGCGTCGTAATAGCCCGCGGGGCGTTCGCTGAATTTTTCCAGGGCGATTTTCCCGTTAGTGGCTATGTCGGTTTTTATCTCCCGCATGGCCAGCACGTTTTCCATGATTTGCGCATTCACGTCAACATCTTCGGCAAGCAATATGCGCTTGCCCCGCAGCTCGGCCTTCTTGGGGCTGCCCAGGAGGGCGTTCTGTTTTTTCTTGAGGACTTTCTTGAATTCATCCAGCAGCGCCCCCGTGAAGATCGGCTTTGCAACAAAGCTGTCGACGCCTGCCCGAATGGCTTCGTCCAGGACATCGTCCCAGTTGTAGGCGGTAAGGATGATGATTGCCAACTCGTCGCCGGTGGTGGCACGGATTTGCCTTGTCGTTTCCACTCCGTCCATTTCGGGCATTTTCCAGTCTATGATAATCAGGTTGAAGGGTTCCCTTCGTCCGTGGCGCAGCTTGACCATTTCAACGGCTTCCTTGCCGGACTTTGCCGTCTCGGTAGTGATGCCCGCCAGTTCCAGCACAAGCCGGGCATGCTCCAGGGCCACGGGGTCGTCATCGACTACAAGTACGTGCAGTTCATTTAGCCGAACATTGATATCCCCATCGGATGAATGGCTCCTGTGGGAATCTTGCAGGGTAACCGTGATGGTAAAGGTGGTGCCCCGGCCCTTTTCGCTTTCCACCTCGATGTTTCCGTTCATCAGTTCCACGATGCTCTTGGAAATGGCAAGGCCAAGGCCCGAACCGCCGTAATTGCTGGAATTGCCTGTGTTTTCCTGGGCGAAGGAGTCGAAAATCTTTGGCAAGAATTCCTTGCTTATGCCGATGCCCGTGTCGGAAATGACAAAGCGGAGCGTTGAATTCCTTTCGAACGAGGCTATCTTTTCTACGCTCAGGTCGATGCGTCCACCCTTGTCGGTGAACTTGACCGAATTGCCGAGGATGTTGATGAGCACCTGGCGGAGTTTCATGTCATCACCAATAAAGTATTCGTCTATCTGGCCCGCAAGATGGCAGTTGTACCTGAGTCCCTTTTCTTCGCACTGGACGCTGAACATGGTGTTCACTTGCTCCATGAGTTTCGAAAAGGAAAACTCCTCTTTCTTCAGACTGAATTTTCCCGCCTCGATGCGGGACATGTCCAGTATTTCGTTGATGAGTTTTAACAGGTGTTCTGCCGAGCCCCCAATTTTCGTGAGGTAGTCCCGCACTTTGCCCGAAATGTCCGGCTCGTGAAGGGCCAGGTTGTCGAGACCGATGATGGCGTTCATGGGAGTGCGGATTTCGTGGCTCATGTTGGAAAGGAATATGGTCTTCGCCTTGTTGGATTCCTCGGCCACCTTCAGTGCTTCGGACAAGGATTCCTGCTTGATGCGGTCCTTGGCTTCCTGGATTTCGTGTTCCAACCGGATTCTCGTGTTGCGCCGGATCTGGACAATGACAAAGGCGAACATGCCGACCAGCACAAGTGCGGTAAGCCCAGAAAGGCACTGACCACGGAAGATGATTCCCGAAGATATAGACTCGATTTGTTCGCTGATGATACTTTCACGGATAAGGTAGGTGAGCATCCAGTCCGTGTTGTGCACGGGTACATAGTACAGCGTTTCCCGGATATTGTTATAGGTGAATGACACTACGCCCTCCTTATGCTGGGCGAAATCTTCTTTCACTTTTTCAAAGGAGTATCCGGTATCGTAATTTGCCCGCTGGACGGCGTTCAGCAGGTTGTCTTCGCTGGCAAGGCCTCCCAGCACCATGTTGGTGAGGGAATTGCCGTCCTGGGTATAGATGTTGCAGAAGGTGGCGTTGTTCTTTTCGCCCTGCAAGGAAAGCCCGTCGATCAGGCTGGGAACGCTTATTTCCATAAAGCACACCACGAGAATCCGGTTTTCGAGAGGGAGCCTGTCCACGGGGATGGCTATAATGACGGTCTTGTTCTCCGCATCCACGTTCTTGATTGATATTTCGGGCTTGGTCAGGTGGTTGTAGTCGATATTGTAAAGTTCGATGTCGGTCCGGGTTCCGCGGGAGGTGTAGATTAGTCCCGTGGTATCGACGAAGGCAAACTTTTCGAGGCCATAGAGCTGTTTCATGCGGGCTTGGTACTTCTGGAGCCTTTCGATGCTATTGAGGTCTTCTTTCTCGATTAGGCCTACGGCGATGCCCATATCGCTTATGTAGTTGGCAAGCCTTGCGGCCACTACCTGCTCGCGGCGTTCGGCCAGTTCGTTCAGGTACAAAAGGCTTACGCTCCGGACGGCCTTTTCGGTATCGGCGCTGGCACTCCGGCCATTCCAGAAGGTGCCTGCAACCAGGATGATTGCCGCAAGAACGGTACCGATGATGGCTACGCGCATTACACTAGCCAGTTTTTTACTATCCATGAGATGGACCTCCGACTACGGGAATTATAACAAAAGCCACTCCGATGGGGTGGCCTTTGCGGTTAATAGCCCTGTTTTTCTCTGGTTTAAACACCCCTGGATGCTTCGGCGCCGCCCCGGCTTGCGATGGACGGGCGCTGTCTTGCGGAGTCGTGTCCAGCGCTGTCATCCCCGCCCCGCATCAAGTGCGGGGTAAACTCCGGCGTGTCATCCTGAGCGGACCCTGGAGCACGAAGTGCGATAGGGGGAGTCGAAGGATCTAGATTTGAATTACTTCACACCAATGAGGCTCAAATCGCGCACGGCACCTTATGATGACCGCTCGGCTCTATCGCAAATAAGAACCTACGACCTCGCCTCGCTCTCGCCTTCGACGACTCGTTAATACGAGTCGCCTACGGCTCACGGGTTTATTTCACTCCAATCAGAGACAGGTCGCGCACAGCACCCTTGTCAGCGCTGGATGCCATGGCGGCGTATGCCTGCAGAGCCTTGGACACAACGCGGTCGCGGTGTTCCGGCTGCCATGCCTTGGCGCCGCGGGCTTCCATTTCCTTGCGGCGGGCGGCCAGCTCTTCGTCGGTGAGCTGCACGTTGATGCTGCGGTTCGGGATGTCGATTTCGATGACGTCGCCCGTGTGCACGAGGCCGATGTTACCCTTGTTGGCTGCTTCCGGAGAAGCGTGACCGATGGAGAGGCCGCTGGTACCGCCGGAGAAACGACCGTCGGTAAGGAGGGCGCAGGACTTGCCGAGGTGACGGCTCTTGAGGTAGCTGGTCGGGTAGAGCATTTCCTGCATGCCGGGGCCACCCTTCGGGCCTTCGTAGCGGATAACGACCACGTCGCCAGCCTTAACCACCTTCGGGTCGAGAATGCCCTTCACGGCATCTTCCTGGCTTTCGAACACCACGGCGGGACCGGTGAACTTGAAGATGGATTCATCGACGCCGGCGGTCTTCACGATGCAGCCGTCAATTGCGAGGTTACCGTACAGAACAGCGAGGCCGCCGTCCTTGGTGTAGGCGTGTTCGCCATCGCGGATAGCGCCTGTGGCGCGGTCGAGGTCGTGGTCGGGGTACATGAAGTTCTGGGAGAATGCGACCAGGTTGTATTTGCGGCCCGGGCCCGCGAGGTAGCGCTGCTTGGCTTCTTCGCTGGGGTTGCGCTTCAGGTCGTTTACTTCGAGAGCTTCGCCCATGGTCTTCGCGTGGACGGTCTTCGCGTCCTTGTGGAGGAGACCCATGCGGTCCAGTTCACCGAGGATGCCCATGATGCCACCGGCGCGGTTCACGTTTTCGATGTGGATGTTGTGAACGGTGGGGGCCACCTTGCAGATGCAGGGCGTGTTGCGGGAGAGGCGGTCGATGTCCTTCATGGTGAAGTCGACGCCCGCTTCCTGGGCCACGGCGAGCAAGTGGAGCACGGTGTTGGAAGAACCGCCCATGGCGATGTCGAGGCGCATGGCGTTTTCGAAGGCGTCCTTCGTGGCGATGCTACGCGGGAGGATGCTGTCGTCGTTCAAGTCGTAATACTGGTGGCAGAGTTCCACGATGCGCTTACCGGCGGCTTCGAACAGTTTCTTGCGTTCGGCGTGGGTGGCGACGATGGTGCCGTTGCCGGGCAAGCTAAGACCCAGGGCTTCGGTCAAGGAGTTCATGGAGTTTGCGGTGAACATGCCGGAGCAGGAACCGCAAGTGGGGCAGGAGTTCGCTTCGATGGCGGCCACTTCTTCGTCGCTGATGGTGCTGTCGGCGGAATCAATCATGGCGTCAATCAGGTCGAGGGCGCGGTCCTTGCCGTCTTTCGTGGTGACGTGGCCGGCTTCCATCGGGCCGCCGCTGACGAAGATTGCCGGAATGTTGAGGCGCATGGCGGCCATGAGCATACCCGGAGTCACCTTGTCGCAGTTGGAGATGCACACGAGGGCGTCGGCGCGGTGGGCGTTAGCCATGTATTCGGTGGAGTCCGCAATCAGGTCGCGGGAGGGGAGGCTGTAAAGCATGCCGTCGTGACCCATGGCGATACCGTCATCGACCGCGATGGTGTTCATTTCCTTGGCGACACCGCCGGCGGCTTCAATCGCGCGGGCGACTACCTGGCCCAAGTCCTTCAGGTGAACGTGGCCCGGAACAAACTGGGTATAGCTGTTCACCACGCAAATCACGGGCTTACCAAAGTCTTCCACCTTGGTTCCTGTTGCGTGCCACAGGGCGCGTGCACCGGCCATTTCACGGCCTTCCATAGTCTTGAGCGAACGAAGTTTCGGCATAATAATCCTCTTATAGTTGTTAGGATGTCTTTTCCTTTACTGTCATTCCGGCCTTGCGCCGGGATCACCGTTTTAATAAAACATCCCTTTGTCCCGCGCAATAATGTAGCAAAAAGGGGGGAGGGACGCTCGAATGCAAGAAAAAAACACCCGCCTTGCGGCAGGTGCTTTATGGAGGTTAATGTTAAAAGGATTAGTATTTGTCCGTCAGCACTTTCGGACATTCAACTTCCCGGTAGTTGTGGTTCGGGTTGCCGGCCGCTTCCATAAAGTTGGCCAAGAACAGGCAACCTTGCTTGGCTTGAGAGTCGCTGCCGAAGGACGTGTTGCACTTGTTGACCAAGCACTCCTTGCGCCTGGTATAAATTTCCTGTTCGGATCCGCTATATCCGGCTTCGTTTTCGCAGACGCTTAAAAGTCCGCCATAACGCTCGCCCATATTGCCGCTCCAACCCATCAGGGAACTACAGCCGTCAAATGCACCATATCCACCGCCCGGAATCATGATGTCGAATTGCTGGTGATTCACATCGTAGCCAATGTTGGAGGCCATGACGATAAGTTTTTTGCCCTTGAGTTTCTTGTGATTCAGCGTGGTTTCGTACTTGCCCTCACCAGTGAAGGAAAGTTCGAAACACCTACCGCAAGCAGCATTCGTCGGAACGGCTGCGAATGCAAAGCCTATATTATCGCATCCGCTAATGGTAAACGGAATCTGGCTAATGCATGTTGCCATAGGGCCACCATCACAGACACTCTTTGCACCCCAGTCAGTCGACGTCGTAGTGCCCTTGTTTGAACACTGGCGTGCAAGGTTCTGTGCGTTTTCCTTCCAGGAACAACTGGGCTTGCAGCAGTCCCAATAACGGCTGGCGAAACCACTGCCAGAATCACCACCCTTGGCGACAATATTGGGGCAGCCACCGCTCTGCTGGCTTGCGGAACTTTGCGTCTGGTTCTTACTGCTGGAACTCTTGGGCTTGGAAGAAGAACTTTGGCCCGGGTTCTGAGGCTGGGAAGCACTGCTTTGCGGGGTCACCGAACCACCGCCCATGCTTTTGCAATCTTTGCCAGTCGGGTCATAATAGCAATTCATGGTGCAAGACTTGTCGTAGGCGTACTTTTCACCATTGGGGCCAACCTGTTCTGCATAATAGGCAACACATTTGCCCGAAGGGGCGTCATAGCACTGACCGTCACACTGTCCGCCCTGTTGTGCAGCTGCAGAGGAGGTGGGGGTATTGTGGGTTCCGCTGGAGTTGGAACTGGTGCTGGCAGCACTGTTTCCGCCCGGATTGGTTCCCGGATTGGTGCCAGGATTAGTTCCCGCAGATGTCGGGTTGGTTCCGCTTGCAGAAGAAGTCACAGCGGGTGCGTCGGGATTTTCAGCGATGATTTCGCCATTGTCGCCAACAACATTACCGCCTTCATCGACGGTGCCAATGTTGTTGCCCTGGATATCCGTGACGGAACCGTCATCGAATTCCACCATCTTGGTGCCACCGTTGGTTTCAATGATTTTTGCCTGAGGGCGTTCATTCAAATCAACACCGCTCAGGAAAGTTTCCCCTTCGTTTGTGACGATATTGCCTTCGGTATATGTACCAAAGACATTCCACTGGGAATCGTAGACCGTTCCGTCTTCAGCAACGTAAAGGTTTTCATTGGGTCCGATATCAATAACGTGGACATTTTCGGACATTCCGGAAAGAGCACCCATTGGCAGGGTAGTGTCGTCACTACAATTCCAAGCCAACAGGAGAGCTCCTGCCATCAAAAGGGATTTAAAGAACGGAAATTTCATGTTACCTCTCTTATACCCATCACCCGGCTCCAAAAATATAATAATGTGGCCAAATTGGCTTGTAAAAAAGAATTTAGGGTGACCAGGGTCAACTTTTTGAGACGTTTTTGCTTTGGTTTAAGCCAAAGTAACTCTTTTTTTACCAGGCTGTATCGAAAAAGAAAGTTTGTTTAATAGAGAATTCTATATTTCTGTCAAATGCAAATGAAACTCCGGATATTGCTCTTCTGGGGCGTTTTTTGGGTTATCTTCGGAACTGCAGGGGCTGCCCCTGTGGTGGGTTCCGAACGTACCCGGAATTTGCAGGGTCTGGAACGTTCTCCCATGCTCATGGAGTACCATCGGCAGACCGTGGGGGAGGACCGCCAGTTCTTTACCTACCCCAGGCGTGATTACGGATTTATCCGGAACTTTACCCGCACGGAGTCCGGTGCCATGATGTTCATGGCCGATACCACCGGGGAGTTCTTTGGCAAGAACCACAGCTTTGGGGTGGCGGCGTCTCCTGTGTTCGGAGCGGAGTACCGTGGCAGCGAATCTCTGGGCGACACCCTGTGGCCCTCCTTTGACGGGGGCATTTACCTGCGGGGCTATGCCGACTCCCTGGATTTCGATTTGGATGCCCGCATGTATGCCGGTGAGCATTCCGCCAAGAAGCCCAAGAGTTTTGACGGCGAGGTCTTTGACGTGCAGACCAAGGAAGGCAATGCCGGAGCCGATTACGTGAGCTATTCCCGCTACAGGGCCCACATGGCCCTGAACTACGCCTGGGCAAGGCTGCAGCTGGCCCGTGACGTACTCCACTGGGGACCGGGCTATTACAATAACCTTTCCCTGAACCAGTTCGCCTTGCCCTACAACATGCTCTCCCTGGACCTGACCTTTGGACCCCTGCGGGTGTTCAGCGTGTATGCAGACCTTCGGGTGGACAGCTGGAGTTACAGCAGGAACAACCTGAACGACCGGAATCTATATGCCCACCGCTATGAACTGGCCTTGGGGAACTTGACTGTCGGCATGAGCGAAATCCAGGTGCTGTACAACGAGAACAAGCCCTGGCTGTTCGTGCCCATCGCTCCGCTTTTTATTGAAAAGGGCAACTACACCGAGCGGGTAAACAACGGGGCTCTGGCCCTGGACTTGAACTACCGCCTGTTCAGTGCGGTCAGGCTTTATGGTGAATTCTTTTTGGACGATTTGGAATCTCCCAATGCGGTTTACGAGAACAAGTACAGCAACAACCGCTGGGCGGGCATGCTGGGTCTGCAGGCGGGTCACGACTTTTACGTGGGACAAAAACGACTCAGTGTGGGCACTATTGCCGAAATCGCCCGTGTGGAGCCCTACACCTATTGTCATTACGATACCGCCCATGCGCAGCTTGCGAACCTTGGGGCACCTCTCGGGAACCCCAACGGCCCTAACAGCTTGGCGGTGGACTGGACGGTATATGCCCAGGCGGCCCTTGGGTCCCTTGGACAGTTGTTTGCGGGCGTACACCAGAAATGGCTGTGGAAGGGTACCGATGCCGGGAGTAACATCGAAGACCCTTACAAGACGGTGCGCAAGCGTTTTGCCCATGGGGCGCCTCTTGTTTATACCGTGGCTCCAGCCATCGGGTACAACGGACGGTTTGTTGGTTTTTCGGGAGAGTTGACCTTGGGTGACACCCGCGCCGCGGATGTCAGGATTTCTTTCATGTGGTAGTTTATGACAGGTATTAAAGAGAAGATAGAGAGAAGCGGGCACTTCAAGGCGCTGATGAACAGTTTCCGCTTGCGAAAGCGGGTGCTTGCCCTGGCGGACGCCTTTGTGGTGGCGGTGTCGGCCTTGATTGCCAACTACCCCTTGCCCCTTTTTGCCCAGCGTATCGGTCGCCCGGACCTGTTTCTCATTATTGTCGTAAGCATTATTTGCTGTTTCGGAAGCCTGCTGTTTTTTGGTGCCTACAACAAGCTCTGGCGTTATTTTAGCAAGCGGGATTACCTGAGTTGTGTCAAGGGAATCGTGATGGGTATCGCTGTGGCCTATGGCCTGGTGTACCTGTTCCACAAGGACCTGTTCTGGGAATTTGCCTTGCTTCACGCCTTTGTGGCGGTGGTGGGAGTTTCTCTGTTCCGTTATCTGTTCCGCAGGACCTTCGTGTCATTGGTTTCTACGGGAATGCACGAGGCCGAACGTAAGCGCACCATGATTATCGGTGCCGGAAATGCGGCTATGCTGTTGTTGAATGAAATTCGCAACAACCAGAATGATGCAAGCCATGGAGAAAATACGGGGTCTGCAAAGAATATCAATCCCGTGTGCCTGATAGACGACGACCGCTACAAAATAGGCAAGCCCTTCAACGGTGTGCTGGTGGCGGGTTCCACCAGCGACATACCGAAAGTGGTAAAGGAATTGCGGATTGAGCAGATTATCTTTGCTATCCCTAGTTGTCCGCCTAAGGACAGACAGACTATCTTGGATATCTGCGGAAAGACCGGCCTTCCGGTGAAGGTGTTGCCCTTTATTGGAAGCCTTTTGGATACCTCTGCGGTGGGTACGGGTTCGACCAGTTTTGTAAGCCAAATCCGCGATATCAAGGTAGAGGATTTGTTAGGACGTGAACCCATACGGTTCAACAATTCTGAAATTCGCGAGTTCATCGAGGGTAAAGTCTGCATGGTCACCGGCGGGGGTGGCAGCATCGGTAGCGAATTGGTGCGCCAGATTGCAAAGTACAGGCCCAAGCAGGTGATTATCGTGGATATCTACGAGAACAATGCCTACGAAATCCAGCAGGAACTGGTGATGGAGTATGGCGACCGTCTGAATCTGGTGACGCTGATTGCCAGCGTGCGGGACTATTTCCGCATGAACCAGATTTTCAAGAAATATGAGCCCCAGGTGGTGTTCCACGCGGCGGCCCACAAGCACGTGCCCCTGATGGAAAATAACCCCATGGAAGCCATCAAGAATAACGTGGTGGGCACTTTTAACATGGCCACGCTTTCGCTGCTGCACAACGTGAAAAAGTTCGTGATGATTAGCACCGACAAGGCGGTGAACCCAACCAACGTGATGGGGGCGAGCAAGCGTTGTTGCGAAATGATCGTGCAGTTCTTTGCACAACAAAAGGACTGCAAGACTGAATTCGTGACCACCCGCTTTGGAAACGTACTGGGGAGCAACGGCTCCGTGATTCCCCTGTTCAAGCGCCAGATTGAGCAGGGCAAGCCCGTGACAGTGACACATCCCGACATTATCCGTTACTTTATGACGATTCCAGAGGCGGTGAATTTGGTGCTTGAGGCGGCAAGCTTTGCCCACGGTGGCGAGATTTTTGTGTTGGATATGGGACAGCCCGTGAAGATTGTGACCTTGGCTGAAAACCTAATCCGTATGTATGGAAAGGTGCCTTACAAGGATGTGGAAATCAAGTTCACGGGACTGCGACCTGGAGAAAAACTGCTCGAAGAATTGCTGATGAACGAAGAAGGGCTGCAGAAGACCAAGAACAAGCTCATCTATATCGGAAAGCAGATTGAGATTGATGCCGATACCTTTATCAATGAACTGTGGACATTGAAGAATGCGGCCCAGGAAAACGACGACAAGACCGCCATTTCCGCCTTGCATCACATTGTACCCACATTCACCACTCCTGAAGAATTTAACAAGACGGTAAGGATGCCTGCTGTATGACAACGTGTTTTGAAAAGAAAGTCTGGCTCTCTAGCCCCACCATGCATGGCGAAGAAATCAAGTATGTGACCGAGGCATACGAGACCAACTGGATGAGCACCGTGGGTGCTAACATCAACGAGGTGGAACGCCTCGCCGCCGAAAAGATTGGTTGCAAGTACGCCGTGGCGCTCTCCGCCGGGACTGCGGCTCTGCACCTTTGCACAAAGCTTGCGGGCGAGGCCCTGTACGGCATGCCCAAGGTGGGCGAGGGAGCGTTGCGCGGACACAAGGTGTTCTGCAGCGATATGACTTTTGACGCGACGGTGAATCCCATCGCCTACGAGAGCGGCGAGGCCGTGTTCATTGATACCGAGTACGATACCTGGAACATGGACCCGGAGGCTCTTGAGAAAGCCTTCGAGATTTATCCCGAAGTGCGGCTGGTGGTGCTTGTTCATTTGTACGGAACGCCCGGCAAGGTGGACGAAATCCGCGCCATCTGCAAAAAACACGACGCGCTCCTTATCGAAGACGCCGCCGAAAGTTTCGGAGCCACCTACAAGGGCGTACAGACCGGCAAGTTCGGCGACTACAGCGCCATCAGCTTCAACGGCAACAAGATTATCACCGGAAGTAGCGGTGGCATGTTCCTCACCGACAGCAAGGACGACGCCGACAAGGTGCGCAAGTGGAGCACCCAGAGCCGCGAGGCGGCCGCCTGGTACCAGCACGAAGAAGTGGGCTACAACTACCGCATGAGCAACGTCATCGCCGGCGTGGTCCGCGGCCAGATGCCCTACCTCGAAGAGCACATCGCCCAGAAAAAGGCAATCTACATGCGCTACAAGGAGGGCCTGAAGGGCCTCCCGGTGCAGGTGAACCCCTACGACGCCGCCAACAGCGAACCGAACTTCTGGCTCAGCTGCCTGATTATCGATAAGGAGGCTATGTGCAAGCAGGTCCGCGGCGAAACCGATGCCCTGTACATCCACGAAAAGGGCAAGAGCTGCCCCACGGAAATCCTGGAACGCATCGCCGCCATGAACGCCGAGGGCCGCCCCATCTGGAAACCCATGCACATGCAGCCCATGTACATGAGCCACGCGTTCATCACCGCGCAGGGTAACGGCCGCGCCCGCACCAACGCCTACATCGCAGGCGGCATCACCGACGTGGGTGCCGACATCTTTGCCCGCGGGCTCTGCCTTCCCAGCGACAATAAGATGACCCACGACCAGCAGGACGCAATCATCCAGACTATTCGGGAATGCTTCGAGTGAGACTTTCTGCTGTTTTCTAGGCAAAATTTGTTCGTCTACTTGTGAGCTTTTTTTCTCGGAATGAGGACCCGGAAGAAATCCTGCGCATGCGGACGGCTGTACGCGAGAAATTTGTCCACTACATGGAAATGAGCGATATTGATGTGCTTGCCATTTCCGAGGAGGCCGAGAATGATCAGATTTAATAATTTTCTTCTCGGCTTATTTTTTACCGTTGCTCATAAAAAGCCCCTATAAGTCCTACTTTCTGAATATACCTTTATTTGTGCGGGTTTGTTAGCGGTTGGATCGCTGGTTGCGAGCCCATTTTTCGAGGTTGTTTGCGGGTTTTACTCCCTAATCGTCGCAAAAGTTGTTGTACCATATTTGAACAAATGGAGGGCAGTCTTTGCAAATTTTGTTGCCGTAGTCTACGAAAATTTCGGAGTTGCTGTGTCGCTTGATGAAAAATTGGTAGGTTTCGGTAATAGTAGAATCTGGTTGTCTGTAAGATGTGATTTTTATTGTCCAGTTGAAATTTTCTAGGTCGCGATTGTCTTGACTCCAGGAAAAATACTCGCTGGTGTCTTTCGTTGAATAGATCAAGGAATCACCGGCTATGACTTCAACATATAGGGAGTCCGAATCTGCGGATGTGTGAACGATAATTCTGCTCTCGCATAACAACTCGCCAAAAAGAGTTGAATTCAGATCGCAGGAATAAAGTAGAAGGAGTAGAAGGGCAATCAAAAAACGCATAAGAGACCTTTAACTATTCTTTTCGATTAGTTTGTAATCGGCCAATTCGCTGCATTCTTTTGTGGGCGGTGTGTTGAACAGTAAAAAACCTTCAGGCTGCTTTGTCAGATAAATGGCGGTAACTCCGCTACCGACATCTATGGTGTATGGGATTGCCTGTAGCCATTGGTCATTGCAGAAAAATTCAATTTGGAGTACGTAATCGGATTCAAGCCTGTTTCCAGCGAGTGTTGTTTTTAGGTCCTTTGTTCCAATCTGTTGTAATACAGTGTCTTTGTCGTGAATAACGGTTATTTTTAGAGAATCGGCGATAGACGGATGTTCCGTGTGGATGCCGACATGGACTTCGTCATAGTTTGCGTCAGGAAAACTTTCGCATTGACAAATGAGCAGAGGCAATGCCAAGATGAGTATTTTGGCGATGGTGGAAGATTTCATATTGCTAATATGCTTTTTAATAGGCTGCATAATGGAAGGTGCACTCGTAACTTTTGTCGTATTCTAGCGTGATGATGTATCCTTCCTGGTAATAGTTCAAATACTCCGTTTTTGAGGTGTTGTCGTCGGCATAGCACAATATAAATTCAACATCCGTTTTACGTACGCCTATACGGAGTCTTGTCTTTATATTGGCTTCTAATGTGAATTTTTGCTGGTTTTCACTTAGATTTATATCGAATTGACGACTATCCATGCGGGCAATGGAAGGGCAGGCGTAGGTTCTTTCGGTTCCGTCAATCAGTTTGATTGTAACGTTGGTGGAGTCTCTTCCAAGTTCGGTTGTGTGTTGTTTTCCGTTGGCTCCATTTCCGGTTGCGTTGGACCAACTGTACTCGCGTACTGTGGAACTCGTGACACAACTGTTCACATTCCACGAGGGTTCTTCATTTTTGGCAATATCGACAAGCTCTTTTTCTGGTTCGCAGGCGCAATTAACTATACCGCAGTTGGTAGTGTAGATGGAGGGTGTTTTTCTACTTGGTGCAGAGTAGTCTTGCACTGAATAGTATTCGTAACCGGTGCCTGAGGTTTCGCTCTTGACGTCAGGGTTGTAGAAATGTAGAACTACAGATACCTGGTCGCCGGGGTTATAGTCTTTAGAAAGCCAGGTTCCCGAAATGTCAAAATCAAAAGCAGCCAAGTCACCGTGAGTATATACGGTTGAATAGAAATATCCCGGAGCAAGAGCCGATTCCTTATTGATTGCCGGAATCTGCGTCCCATTTTCCCATTCCATTGTGTTTTTGTTGTATTTGGCAATCATCAAACTGTACGATTGCCAGTCTTCGGGGCCATAGATTCCTACTCCGTCATAATCGTTTCCGTAAACGTTGATGAAAAGTCGTTGCGTAGAAGAAGGAGATCTAGTGATTTCGGTTATGATGCCGAAATATCCATATTCGGACATTGGGTTTGCCGAAGCGCTTGGTTCGTTAGTTTTACAGGCCCCATTTGAAAATGTTTCTGAGTTGCTGGAATTAACTGCGCTTGTAGAAGAACTGATAGAACTTTCGCTACTTTCTGGAGAACTGCTTGGGTTGTGTTCTTTTTGGGAACTGCTGGTGATGGCGCTGGAACTTGAAACATTGTTGCTACTTGAGGAGGCCACTTGCTTGTTCGAAGAAGATGTTTTTCCAGTTGAATCTTTATCGTCAGATTCATTATTGGATTGAGAAATTGTAGCAGAAGATGAATCGGCAATGGATGGAGTTTCTGTCTCTTCTTTTGCAGATGTTCCTGAATCGTCGCATGCAATGATCCAGGAGCAAAGAATAATCGTCAAAACGGAGGGAATCCTTTTTTTCATTGGAATTGTAATCATGATTAGCCTCGCTTCCTAATGCATCATTACCCAATATATATTCTCTGTCCGTATCCAAAATGTATCCAAAAAAATTTTTTTGTTTGGAAAAAAGAGCCTGTAGGGATTGTAAAATTTTCGCACGTCCCTTGCCAGGTTTTGGATTTTTAGATACATTAAAGCCCGACGACGCATCTCGCTGTTTTAAGGCGAGGTGCGTTTTGCGTTTAAGGGGTTTTCCTAACCGCTGACACGCAGAACGCCTCTAATAATCAACCAGCCGCGAATATGGCTATAACAACGGAGGAAACCATTATGGCGAAAAAGAAAATGCCGAAAAAATGTCGTGAAGCCCATAATGCTTGCTTTAAGAATTGGCGTTTGTTGAAAAAATCAAAAATGTGCGGATGTTTCTGTTGCCTCAATACATACCCTGCTTCGGAGGTGGTGGTTTAGAGCGAATGCGGTGTCTTATAAGGTGCCCGATAAAGTTGTGAAAAAAATCATTTCAATAGGGAAGAAGTTTGACTTTCTTCATAAAATTTTGCCGGGCGCTTTTTTTTCTGCTGATTCCGATGGAAAAATCAAATTGCATGGAATTATTGACCCGAATAGCAAAGGCAAACTTTTCCCCGACCTGAAGGACGGGGGATTGTGAGGGAGGGGGTTACTGCGGCTTGCGAGAAGGACTGGTAAGATTCAACAGGCTAACGCACGATTGGCCATACACCAAGTTGATGCAACAGAATCCTCACTATCCAAAGGAACATAAATATGGAGAAAAGGTCAGCAAACAGCAAGGACTTCAGAGAGTCCGTGTTGTGGAAATAGTGCCAGATGATATTCTTGAAAGTCGGCTTGTTGCGTTCCTCAAATTCCCTCTCGATACGCTGGGCTTCCTCGCTGTACTTTTCGTCTGCTTTACGGGCTTCAATCTGCTTCTTGGCGATTTCCATGGCTTCACGAATATCGGTTCCCATACCTTGCCCTCTATTATGTTTTTCCTCGGCTCGTAAAGAGATTCCATAAGGTTCAGTAGACTTTTGATTTGCCGGAGGCTACTGAAGATAGCAAACGATTAAATAGCCGATCATTGTCAGTACCAAAAAAGTAGAAGATATGGCTATTTCGATGTGCATGATCTTAATCGCAAGATCTTTTTCGTCTTTATCCCAAAGTCTCATACCCTAAATATATACAAAATTTCATGTTAAGGAAAAATTTTTTTGACTGTATGAAAAGGTGATGCCCCGTCAAGCGGGGCATCACAGGATGTTTGCATGCGTGACCAAGACGGTGGGTGCGAGGGAACACCGTGACCGAGCAACCTCCTGCGTAGCGAACCCATTTTTCGAGGCGAGAGGGCATACCTTAATGAGGCGTCAGTAAAACGAACTGCATGGATCCTATCGCTTCGCTCCAGGATGACGTCCGGAGGGTAGCGGCGAACGAAGTGAAGGCGCGACCGACGGTCTTTTTTGCAGGCGCCCCGGCTCGGAGGCCGGGGTGACAACGCCCTTGAGACTCGGATTATTTAGGGGGCGTTGCGGGGTACTCCCCGCAGAGGGGGTAGGGGAAGACTTGCCCTAGATCCTTCGACTCCACTTCGTTCCGCTCAGGATGACACGGGGCAAGGCTTCGCCGAGGGGGAGGCTTCCCCCTTTGTAAGGAGAGGAGATCCCCGCCTTCGCGGGGATGACAAGAATGTGGCGGGGATGACAAGTGCCAATAAAGCCTTATTTTGGGCCCTTTTTCGCGGTATTTCCTAGTCCCTAGCCCCTAGATCCTAGCCCCTTTTATCTATCTTTCCCCCAAGTTGCATTTTTGCCTTGGTTCTGCGTCCAGATTCGCCAATTCCACTGGGCCTAAAGCAGGGAAACTCGGGCATAAACATGTAATTAGTTAAACAATCAAAAAAAGGAATGGCTATAATGGCTACTATCACTAAGGAAAAAGCTGCAGAGCTCACCGCCAAGTTCGGCGCCAACGAAAAGGATACCGGAAACGTCCGCGTGCAGGTCGCTATCCTCACCGAAAAGATCAAGAACCTGACCGAGCACATCAAGACCCACAAGAAGGACTTCCACTCCCTGCGCGGGCTCTCCATGATGGTCGCAAAGCGCAAGAACCTCCTCAAGTACTACGGCGAAAAGGACATTGTCGCCGCTCGTGCTCTCATCAAGGAACTCGGTCTCCGCGGCTAATCTGCGGACTGGAGATAATCTATGTCTATTGATGCATATCATCAAAAGTACGGCAAGATGCTGGACCCCAAGGAAGTGTCCGTGACACTCCCCGACGGTCGCGTCATTACGTTTGAAACGGGCCGTATTGCAAAGCAGGCACGTGGTGCTGCCGTCGCCAAGATGGGCGACGCCTTCGTGCTTTCTACCGTTTGCTACGGCGAAGAGAAGGAAGGCGATTTCTTCCCGCTCACCGTCGAATACCGCGAAAAGGCCTACGCTGCTGGTCGCCTCCCGGGCGGCTACAACAAGCGCGAAGCCGGTCGCCCCTCCGACGAAGAAACTCTTTCTGCCCGTATCATTGACCGCCCGATTCGCCCGATGTTCCCCGAGAACTTCACCCGCGAAGTCCAGGTGATTGTGCAGGTTCTGTCTGCTGACCGCAAGTTTGCACCGGATGTGCTCGGCGTGTCTGCAGCATCCCTCTCCATCGGTCTTTCGGAACTGCCCTTCGAACAGCAGGTTGCCGCCGTACGCGTGGCCGTGGTCGATGGTCAGAACATCGTGATGCCCACCTACGAACAGATGGCCTGCGCCGATCTGGACCTGGTGGTCGCCGGTACCGAAGATTCCGTCTGCATGGTGGAAGGCGGTGCCTACGAAGTGTCCGAAGACACGATGATCAACGCAATTCTCGCCGGTCACGAAGCTATCAAGGCTATGTGCAAGGCCCAACAGGAACTGGTGGACCGCTGCGCTAAGCCCAAGATGGAACTCAAGCCGCAGCACGTTGGCGAAGCCCACGAAAAGCTTCTCGCCACGGTGAAGGAAGTGGTCTGGGACGAACTGAACAAGGACGTCCACTCCAACATGGTGAAGACCGACTTCTATCCGGCTATGGCAGACCTCTGCGCGAAGATGCTCGAAGACGAACGCATTCTCGCTATCATTGGCAAGGACGAAGAACAGGATCCTGCTCTCGTTGCAGACGCTAAGGCAATCTTCAGCGACTACGAACGCACTGCCATGCGCGAAATGATCTTGAACGAAGACGTGCGCCTCGACGGCCGTACGACGACCGAAGTCCGCCCCATCGAAATCGAACTGGGCGTTCTCCCCAGCGCCCACGGTTCTGCGATCTTCCAGCGTGGTGAAACCCAGGGTCTCGTGGTCTGCACGCTCGGCTCCAAGGCCGACGAACAGCGCTACGAAAGCCTGCAGGGCGAAGGCTCCAAGAGCTACATGCTGCATTACAACTTCCCGCCGTACTGCGTGGGTGAATGCAAGCGCCTCGGCATGAGCCGCCGCGAAATCGGTCACGGCCACCTGGCCGAACGCTCTCTCGCTGCCGTTCTTCCGCTGCCGGAAGACTTCCCGTACACCATCCGCGTGGTTTCCGAAATTCAGGAATCCAACGGTTCTTCTTCCATGGCCTCTGTTTGCGGTGGCTGCCTCAGCTTGATGGACGCTGGCGTTCCTATCAAGGCTCCGGTCGCAGGTGTCGCTATGGGCCTCATCTCCGAAAAGGGTTCCGTGAAGGAAGGCGGCAAGATCAAGATCTTGACCGACATCACCGGTACGGAAGACCACCTCGGCGATATGGACTTTAAGGTGACGGGTACTGCCGAAGGTATCACTGCCTTCCAGATGGATATCAAGATCCGCGGCATTACTCCGGAACTCATGCGCGAAGCTCTGGACCAGGCTCGCCAAGGCCGTCTGCACATTCTCGGCAAGATGGCAGAACTCGGCCTCGCCGCTCCGCGCCCGCACGTCTCCGAGAAGGCTCCGACCATGATCAAGATGCGCATCCCGACCAACAAGATCCGCGACGTCATCGGTTCCGGTGGTTCCGTGATCAAGGGCATGCAGTCTCAGACGGGTTGCACCATCAACATCGACGACGATGGCAACATCGACATTGCCGCTCCCAGTGGCAAGGCCGCTGCAGTCTGCCGCCGCATGATTGAAGAACTCACTGCCGAACCCGAACCGGGCCGCAAGTACAAGGGCAAGGTCAAGACGATCCAGCCGTTTGGCGCATTCGTCGAAATCCTCCCGGGTCGCGACGGTCTCGTGCACATCTCCGAACTTGCCGACCACCGCGTCGATAAGGTCGAAGACGTTGTTCACGTGGGTGACGAAGTCGAAGTGCTCTGCCTCGGTGTGGACCCGAAGGGCAAGGTGAAGCTTTCCATGAAGGCTTTGCTCCCTCCGAAGCCCGCTGCAGAAGCTCCGGCCGCAGAAGCCGCTCCGGAAGCTCCGGCTGAAGGTTAGTCGAACTCTAGTTAATTTATTAGGAATGTCGGGTAAAACCCGGCATTCTTTTTTTATAGTAAATGTAAGGCATAACCTGACACTTTCGTGATTCTGTAAATAGACTGAATCGTGAATAAGCCTTTTGCAAAAAAATGCCCGTTGCCATTGACATATTTTTTGCACTGCATCCCCGTCAACTGCGGTGCTCACTCCATAATGACGCCCCAGTTGCGATAATTCTATATTTTCCGTTGGAAAAAGAGGTCTTTATGAAAGTTTATATGGCCCAACTGTTTGTGGAAGCGGGCAAACCTGAAGTGAATCTTGAAACGGTGATGGCCGCCGTGGAAAGAGGCAAGGCGGCCGGTGCCGACCTGGTGCTTTTGCCCCAGAACGCTATCGAAGGTTCGACTATGCTGGGTTCCCTAGGGGACGAGGTCGAGTTTCTCCAAAAATGTGGGGGTTTCAGGGACAAGGTGGCAGAACTTTCCCAGGGAATCGAAATCCTGCTGGGCGGGAGCGACATGCTTTCCGACGGTGGGGTGTTTTTTAGCAAAGGGAAACCTGCAAAATGGGGCTACGACTTTGAGGTCCTTTCTGGACTTTCCACCTTTACGGAAGGCAAGAACCTGGTTGTCCGCAACGCCTGTGCAGGCCATGCCCAAAAATTGCAGTGGCCGATTTTCTATCTGGATTTGGTAGGTACCGAAAACAGCGGCAAGAACATTTATGCCATGGACGGCGGCAGCGGCATTTGGGACAAAAGCGGAAACCAGGTGTTTGCCATGCCCCGGTTTGAATCGTCGGAATGCCTGGTAGAGGTGGGTGAGGACGGCTCTGTTTCCGGATTCCCCCAGAATACCGTTGTGGAGCCTGACCGCATTGCCCTTATCCACGATGCCTTGGTTTTCATGATTCGGGAGAACCTGAAAAAGTTCCATATTCCCCGTATGGTTATCGGGGCTAGCGGCGGTATCGACAGCGCTGTGTCGGCGGCACTCTATGCGGAGGCCATCGGTGCAAAGAACGTTTACCTGATTAACATGCCCACCCGTTTCAATTCGGCCACTACCCGGAATGCGGCGGCAGACCTGGCGAAGAATCTGGGCAGCCCCTACATGGTGGCGCCTATTTCTGCCATTGTAGAGTCTGTTTGCAACAGCTTGGGACAGAGCAAGTTCGAAGGGGACGATACCCCCATAAAGGTAGAAGGTATCAACCATGAGAACCTGCAGGCCAGAACCCGCTCGGCGTCGGTGCTGTTGACGGTGGCCTCTGTGCTTGGAGCGGGCATTACCTGCAACGGCAACAAGAGTGAAGCTACCGCCGGTTACTGCACCCTGTACGGGGACAGCTGCGGCGTCATGTGTGCCCTGGGAGACCTGTGGAAAACGGACGTGTATGCCCTGGCCCGCTACATCAACCGCGACAAGGAAATTATCCCCCAGGCCTCTATAGACGTGCCTGCCAGTGCGGAACTCAGCGACGCCATGAACGTGGACGAAGGAAAGGGCGACCCCATCAAGTACCCGTATCACGACAAGCTTTTTGCCGAATGGGTGGAATGGGGGAGCAGTCTGGAAAGCACGGAAGCCCGCCTGGCGGCAGGCTTTGAAAGCTATTGCAAGGACTTGGGCGTGGACCTGGAGTATTTCAAGTCCCTGTTCAAGACTCCCGAAGAGGCTCTGCAAGACATGCGGGCCTGGCACAGGCGTTTCCGCGGGATTGCCTTGGCCAAGCGCATCCAGTTCCCGCCAATCCTCTCTGTTTCGGGTCACGCTTTCGGCGCGGAATACCCGGAATCGCAGGTGTAGATTGTGTAGTATTGAGTTCTCAGTTATGAGTTTTCAGTTCTGATTTGGCGCCAAAGGGCGCGATCTTAAAAACTCAAAACTCAGAGACGCGAAGCGTCGACTCAAAACTCGTAACTCTTATTTGCTATGGTGCTTGTCGTGGTTGGGGCAGCCGCAGCCACCCTTGCCATCGCAGTTTTCCTTGTGACCTTCGCCGCCGCATTCGCACTCGTGGCCTTCTTCGCCGCACTTGCAGTCCCCTTCGCCCTTGCCGCCACAGCAGCAGTGGCCCTTGGGGTTCAGTTCCTCTTCGGTGGCCTCGCGTACAGAAACAACTTCGATGGCGAAGTTTAAGTTCTTGCCCGCCAGTTCGTGGTTGGCGTCGATTACCGCCTTGTCTGCTGAAACGGACTTGACCCGAATAGGCATGGGGCCCATGGGCGTCTGGGCGTAGAACATCATGCCGGGTTCTACCTTTTCCACTCCCTGGAACACGTTCAGCGGAACCTCTTGGGCGAGGGTCTCGTCGTATTCGCCGTAGCCTTCGGCGGGGATGACCTTCACGTCGAACTTGTCGCCAACGTCGTGGCCTACCATGGCCTTTTCAAGACCTACCACGATCATGTGGGCGCCCTGGATGTACTGGAGCGGTTCGCGACCTTCGGAAGAGTCAATGACTGCTCCTTCGTCGGAGGTGAGGATGTAGTGCATCTGGACCACGGTCTTGTCGGCGATTTTCATGTTTTATCCTTGTGTGATGGGGTAAAAAGTAGGCGAAATATAGAAAATTACGCTTTTTTGCGGTCGTGCCAGACGCTTTCATTGAATAGCTGGCCTTCGGATAGACCGTATTTTTCTTCGACTCCTGCCATACGGGTGGCTTCGTCGATGGAAATTCTTCCGCGAATTGCCTGGGTGTAGATGGAAACCTTGCGCCGCACCGTTTCGGCGTCTTCTTGGAGCATTTCGAGACGGAAGTGGTTCACTCCGATGGCGCGCAAGTCCGGCAACAGCTTTAAGGCCGATTGGGGCTTGCCAACGAACAGCGTGTTTCGGCATTCGGCGTCACTTTGCAGAAAATGCCGCTCTCCCTTGTGGTCCAGAATTTCCACCTTGTGCTGGGTGCAAATCTTGCCGCATTCGGGGAACCGCCTACCGGTTGTGAGGGCGCGGGCGAACGCGCAGTATTCGGAATGGAACGCGGGCATGTATTGGTGGAGCGTGAGTTCCAGACGGCTCCCGTCGATATCGCCAAGCAGGTCGAAAAGCTGTGTGGAGTTCAGGTCCCAGGAGGGGTGAAGCGTTTGCAGCCCCTGCGAGAGCAACCAGTCGTAACTCAGGCTGTTGGCGGCGTTCAGGCTGTAATCACCGGCGAGCGGGATGCCGCTTTCGCGTAATATGGCCAGTGCACCGAGGTTTCGCACCAGCGCAAAGTCGGGGCAAAGTCGCAGGATGTTCTTGAGGTAGTGGCTTTCTCCCGGCTTGTGGATGCGGAGGGTGGCCATGCCTGCCTTGAAACCGAGTTCACGAATTTGTTCTAGGGGCTTTTCGTATTTGACGCCCCAGTCAAAGTCCATGATGATGCTGTCTATATCAAGGCCTTCAAGGGCGGCGATTTGTTCAGGACGGCGGACCAGGACTGAGATGAAGGGTCGCGTGGCGTTTCCGCCCGCAACCTTCGTGCCAAACTTTACGCTGTTGAGAAGTGCCCGTCCTGCATTGGCGCTTGGGTTCAGTTCGTGCCATTCGCAGCGCTTTGCGTCGAGCTGTTCGATGGCCTTTTGGCGGAGCGTCCGTAGGAGTTTTCCAGGAATGAAAGTACCGCGTTCGATGTCGACTTTGAGTTTCCCGAGGCGGTAGGCAGTTCCACTTAGTGCCGAAAGTTCCTTTTGGGCAAGTTCGCGAAGTCCATTGGCGGCGTCAACATCCTTGTTGCGAGAAGTCTCCAAAACGGTTTCGCTTTCGGCTATCGCTTTGTTCTGGAATCCATCGCTTACCTCCAGGTGAAGCTTTTTCCCGATGTCACCCGAAAGGATCATGTCGACGGGGATTCTTTTCATGAATTCCCTGTCGGTAAAGGTCTTGCGCAGTTCCCGTTCCAGGGCGGGAGAGTCGTTGCGGTAACATTTCATTCCCGCAGCGACTTTGCGGGTGTCGAAATCCTTGCCGAATGTCAGGGCAAGCGTTTTTCCCTGCACCTTGATACCGTAGAGCCTCGAACCTATGCTGATATCCCTTTGCGAATCTTCAAAGAGTATTCCGTCGCCAGGGCGGGGGAGACCAGCGTTGTATTCAATGTCAATCTGCCCGCGCCCCACCTTCATAACCGTTCCGAGGAACATCCCGTGGTGGTTGCTGAAGGTGCCATCTACAAGTTCCTGGTGGTTGTCTCCGTCTAGCCAACCGGTCCTGAGTCCGCGGCTGAAGAGCACTTCCAGGGGCTCCTTGTCGCTTTCTTCCAATGGAATGCTGTCCAGGGCCTTGCGATAGGCCTTCGCTACGGCAGCCACGTATTCAGGGCTTTTTAGGCGGCCCTCTACCTTGAGTGAATCCACGCCGATTTCTTCGAGTTCTTTCAGTTTCGGGAGCGCACACAGGTCGTGAGGGCTGAACAGGTATTTGGCGTCGGTATCCCGATATTCCTTTCCGTCCACGAAAATGCGGTAGGGAAGCCTGCAACTCTGGGCGCATTGCCCACGGTTGGCGCTCCGGCCTCCGAAGTTTTCGCTGGTAAGGCATTGACCGGAATAGCTTACGCACAGAGCCCCGTGGATAAAAACCTCCAGTTCCAAATCTGTGGCGGATTTTATGGAGGCTATTTCTTTTAGGGATAGTTCCCGTGCCAGAACGGCACGGCTGAATCCCAATTGTGTCGCCAGGTTCACCGCTTCGGCACTGGAAAGTGTCATCTGGGTGCTGGCGTGAATTTCCTGATTTGGAGCGATGGCACGGATTAGCCTTGCAAGTCCGATGTCCTGGATGATGAAGGCGTCTGGTTCCAGGGCGATTAATCGCTCCAGAAAATCGGGCAAATCCTGTATCTCCCGCTCAAAGACCAGTACGTTCATGGCCAAAAAGGTCCGGACTCCCCGAATGCGGGCGTAGCGTATCATTTCGGCAACATCGTCAAAACTGAAATCTTCGGTACGGCCCCGGGCGTTCCAGTGGGGAACCCCGAAATACACCGCGTCAGCACCGTTGTTGACGGCGGCGGTGAGCATTTCTCGTGTCCCTACGGGGAGTAGCAGTTCAGGCTTTTTCACGATGAAAAAATAGTTTTTTTCTTATATTTGCAGGACGAGGTTATCTATGAAAAAAATATATACCCTGATTCTTCTGTTTTTTTGTTTTTTATTGATGAGTTGCAATACTGTCGGAAGTAAAGATGCTGTTGTTGCAAAAATTGGTAGTGAAACACTTTATGCCGAAGATTTAGATTTTCAGGCTTTGCAAAATTCGGCTGTCCCGTCGACTGACAATTACAGAATTGTTGCAGAACGTCTTTTGTATTCTTTGGCTAAGGTTTCTAAAATAAATGGAGAATCTAAGTCTTATGATTCTGCATGGAAAGCCTATGAACCTATTGTTCGCAATCGTTTGCTTACGATTGTCTATACCCGAGATCACCTGATGGGTAGATTGGGATATGCAGATGAAGATTTAAAAAAATATTTTAAGGAACATCGGGACGAATTTGACAGTTCGGTATCTTATCTCCAAGTTCGAGGGGATGTGGCTGGCCGTTATTTCATTTCGCAAAATCAGGATTCTTTAAAAAGATTTATTCAAAAAACACTTCCAGAAAAAGATGAACCGGCAAATGTTGAAGTTTTGTTCTATGTTGCAGATTCCCTTGCAGTTGCGGATATGGTTGCAAAGTTTAATGCAACTGTTCCGGAAGATTCTTTACCGTTGATGCGTCATGCTATTGTTTACCAGGGGAAAGAAAAGGGTGTCTTTGCGGATAGCTCCGTTATTAAAGCCTTGTTCCTTGCAGACTCCATGGCGGTTGGTACAGGACGTGGCTTCCGGGTTTTGGAAGATTCGGTATACACTTATTTTGCATTGAAACTAAAAGTGCGAAATGCATTAAAAAAAGCTAAGGAAGAGGATTTTAGGAAAATCCTTGAACAGAATTTTGTAACGCTTCGCCGGGAATCAATAGCTGAGGAAATTCAGAAAATGGGAGGTGATTTAGGAGATGTGGTGATTGAAAAGGTGACTCCGAAAGATCCCCATAAGTATTACGAGGATAATAAGGATAAGTTTATGACTGCTCCTGGTTACGAAGTTTATCATGTGGCTATGAAGGATTCCGCCGTGCTTGTAAAGACCATGGAAAATGTCAAGGATTTGGAATCATTTAGGGCTGTAGCTGCAACCATTAGTGAAAAAGAAGAAACTTCTGATAGCATGGGTTATGTGGGCAAGGTCAAGAAAAATTATGCGCTCCCTTACGGAATTGGGATGATGCCGGCCTTGTGGCTCGAATTGGAAGGGAAAAAACGTGGATATATATCTTCTGCGATTCATTCTCTCGCGGATTCTCTTTATCACTGTTTTTATGTGTTATCTGTTGTGCCGTCAGAGCCCAAAGCGTTTGATCGTGTAGAAAAACTGATTGAATCAGCCTATGCAGATGATGTTGAAAGCCTTGACCCGGCAACAGTTCTGATATCCGAAAGGGGAAAACCTGTCTACAGGAAAGCGGACTTGCTGAAAATTTTTGATGCAGAGCCAGGGATTCCTTACAATAAGAATACCCACTATAACTTAGTCAATATGCTTGCCCAGGCTTATGCTATTGGAGAAAAAGCTCGTCGCGACAAAGTAGATGATTCTTGGGAATTTCGTGCATTGTTGCGCTTGGCTCGTGTGGAATTTATTAGTAATCGCTACGACAGGATGACTCAAATTTCAGCACCAACACAAAATCAAATTCCTGAGAATCTCAAGAAGTTTGAATACTATTATGGGAAAGAATCAATTTATAAGGGGAAGTCTTTCGAAGAATCGCTCTCTCAGATTACAGGTGTGCTGACTTCTCGTGCCCGGGTAAATGCGAAGGTTCTTTCTGAAATGGAAGCGTGGAATAAAGCAAATGTATTCTTCTACGACCGCGATAAAATGGAATTGGCTCCCATAACTTCTGGAGAAGGCGTTCTTGCAAGCGGAGATTCTGCGGCCAAAAAGCAAAAATTTGATGAGGCGATTTCTGCATACCAGAAGGTTGTAAATTTGTTTGCGGATAGGGATACCCTTTTCCGTATGGCCGTATACGGCTTGGCTCAGGTTTATTCGGATGCCCAAAAGTATAATGAGTCTGCCGCTTGTTTCGAAGCATTCTTGAAGATTTGGCCTGATGCTCCGGAGGCAGAAAAGGCTATGTTCAGCTTGGGATTTATTTTGAATGAAAATTTAAATCGCAATGATCAGGCTCTGGAGGTCCTGGAAGACTTCCAGAAGCGCTTCCCCAAGAGCGAACTGAAGGAATCCGTCGACTGGCTGGTGGAAAACATCAAAAGTGACGGAAAATTGGCCGAAGACCTGACGAAGAAGATCGAATCTGAAGAATAGAGCCTAGAATCTAGGATTTAGGGGCTAGGGAGGATACTGGCGGTGAGACCGTATAAAATAGGACGCACGAAGTGCGTGATTATTTCCACTAAATCCTATTCTCTAGCCTCTGGTCTCTAGTCTAAAAACTATATTTCCCACATCTTAAACTAAAAGGTACCTACTATGGAAATGACATTTGCAATGATCAAGCCCAATGCCGTCAAGTCCGGCCTCATCGGGCGCATTATTGACCGTTACATCGCTGCAGGCCTCTCCGTCTGCGCCGTGAAGATGCACCAGATGACCTCTGCCGACGCTCGCGGTTTCTACGCCGAACACGTGGAAAAGCCCTTCTTCGGCGAACTGGAAGCCTATATGACCAAGGGACCCTCCGTGATGCTCGCCCTGGGTGGTGAAAATGCCATTGCCAAGGTCCGCGCCATCAACGGTGCCACCAATCCGGCTAAGGCGGAACCCGGTACCCTCCGCTACGATTTTGCCCCTTCCATGACCGAAAACGTCGTGCACAGCTCCGACAGCCCCGAATCCGCCAAGCGCGAACTGGACTTCTGGTTCAAGGAAGACGAACGCTACGCTTACGAAATGCCTTCTCTCAAGGCCTGCTGCGTTCTCTAAGTTTAAACAACCCCTCAAGGAGACACAACTCAATGCAATGGATCATCAAGTATCTTACCTCTTCCATTGGTAAGAAGCAGATCATGGGATGCACAGGCGCGTTCCTCGCCCTGTTCATCTTCGGCCACATGTGTGGCAACTTCCAGCTCTTGAACTTTGACCAGGTGTCGGCCCAGGCGTCCTACAACGCCTACACCGAGTTCCTGACCGGGTTCAATCCGCTCCACTTCCCCATCAAGATGATTTATCTCGTCGAACTGGTGCTGGTGGCTGCCTTCGCCCTCCATATCTTCCTTGCCATCAAGCTGAAGATCGAAAACAAGAAGGCCCGCGGCGGTATCGACTATGAACTCAACGTCCGCAAGGGCAAGAAGACCTTCGCCACCTTCACCATGATCTGGTCCGGTCTCTTCATTCTCGGTTTCCTCGTGCAGCACCTCATGATGCTCAAGTTCGGCGAACACTACCTGTATATGAACGACAAGGGTGAAATCGTCCGCGACATGTGGCTCACCACTATCCAGATGCTGGGTAATCCGGCCTGGGCAGCCTTCTACGTGATTAGCATGTTCGTCATCGGTATGCACCTGTTCCACGCTATTTCTTCTGCATTCCAGACTATGGGCATTGCCCACCAGAAGTGGACTCCGATTATTGATTTGGCTGGCATCCTCTACAGTATCGTGGTGGCTCTTGGCTTTGCCATTACTGCCGCCGGTGCTTTCTACCTGGCCAATCAGCCCGAGACCCAGGCCCTGATCGAAAAGTCTCGTGCCCTGCAGCCCCAGTACGAACAGCAGCTGAAGGCCAAGGAAGCCGCCAAGACTTCTTTCGTGATCCCTTCTGTTGGCACCGTCGAAGTTTCTTTTAACGTTTAATTTTAAGGAGCCCACTAATGATTCTTGATTCTAAAATCCCCGGTGGTTCCATCGAAGAAAAGTGGACCAAGCACAAGTTCGAACTCAAGCTGGTGAACCCCGCCAACAAGCGTAAGTTCACGGTAATCGTGGTTGGTACTGGCCTTGCCGGTGCTTCTGCCGCTGCATCCCTCGCCGAACTTGGTTACAATGTCAAGTCTTTCTGCATCCAGGATAGCCCCCGTCGCGCACACTCCATTGCTGCCCAGGGTGGTATCAACGCTGCCAAGAACTACAAGAACGACGGCGACTCCGTTTACCGTCTGTTCTACGATACCGTGAAGGGCGGTGACTTCCGCGCTCGCGAAGCCAACGTGCACCGCTTGGCCGAAAACTCCAACCTCATCATCGACCAGTGCGTCGCCCAGGGTGTTCCGTTCGGTCGTGAATACGGTGGCCTCCTCGACAACCGTTCCTTCGGTGGTACGCAGGTTTCCCGTACGTTCTACGCCCGCGGTCAGACGGGTCAGCAGCTCTTGCTCGGTGCCTACCAGGCTCTCATGCGCCAGGTTGCCGCCGGTAAGGTGAAGATGTTCCCCCGCCGCGAAATGATGGACCTCGTCGTGATCGACGGCAAGGCTCGCGGTATCATCGTCCGTAACCTCATCACTGGCGAACTCGAAAGCCACGTGGGTGATGCTGTCTGCCTTTGCACCGGCGGTTACGGTAACGTCTACTACCTTTCTACCAACGCCCAGGGTTCTAACGTGACGGCTGCTTTCCGTGCCTACAAGCGCGGCGCCCTGTTCGCTAACCCCTGCTACACGCAGATTCACCCGACTTGCATTCCTCGCCACGGCGACCTGCAGTCGAAGCTCACCTTGATGAGCGAATCTCTCCGTAACGACGGCCGTATTTGGGTTCCGCGCAAGGCGGGCGATACCCGTTCTCCGGACCAGATTCCTGAATCTGAACGTTACTACTACCTCGAAGAAAAGTACCCCAGCTTCGGTAACCTCGTTCCGCGCGACGTGGCATCTCGTAACGCCAAGCAGGTCTGCGACGCAGGTCTCGGCGTGGGTAACACCAAGCAGGCCGTGTACCTCGACTTCGCCGACGCTATCCAGCGCATGGGCGTTGCAGGCGTGTCTGCCAAGTACGGCAACCTCTTCCAGATGTACGAAAAGATTACCGACGAAGACCCGTACAAGGTCCCGATGCGTATCTTCCCGGCCATCCACTACACCATGGGCGGCCTCTGGGTGGACTACGATCTGATGTCCACGATTCCGGGCTGCTTCGTTCTCGGTGAAGCCAACTTCTCCGACCACGGTGCAAACCGCCTCGGCGCTTCTGCTCTTATGCAGGGCCTCTCCGACGGTTACTTCGTCATTCCGTTCACCATCGGCGGTTACTTCGCTGGCACCAAGCTCGAGAAGGTTTCCGAATCCGATGCCGCGTTCGAAGACTGCAAGAAGCAGACCGAAGAACGCATCCACAAGCTCCTCTCCATCAAGGGTCATCGCACTGTTAACGATATCCATCGTGAACTCGGTAACATCATGTGGGAATACGTGGGCATGGCTCGTAACGAAGCCGGCCTCAAGACCGCCCTCGAGAAGATTCCGGCCCTCCGTGCCGAATTCTGGGAAAACGTCAACGTGCTCGGTTCCGAAGGTTCCTTCAACCAGAACCTCGAACGCGCCGGCCGCGTGGCTGACTTCCTCGAATTTGCCGAACTCCTCACTCTCGACGCCCTGCACCGCAAGGAATCTTGCGGCGGCCACTTCCGCGAAGAAAGCCAGACTCCGGAAGGCGAAGCCAAGCGCGACGACGAGAACTTCTGCTACGTGGGTGCCTGGGAGTACAAGGGCGACGGTGTCGCACCGGAACTTTCCAAGGAACCTCTTACCTTTGATAACGTCCACCTCGCTACTAGGAGCTACAAATAATGAGCGGACTGAATTTGACTTTGAAGATTTGGCGTCAGAAGGATGCCAAGACCAAGGGACAGTTCGAAACTGTCAAGATCAACGATGTTTCTCCGGACATGTCCTTCCTGGAAATGCTCGACATCGTGAACGAAGAACAGATGAAGCAGGGCAAGGAAGGCTTCGCCTTCGACCACGACTGCCGCGAAGGTATCTGTGGCATGTGCTCTCTCGTCATCAACGGTATGCCGCACGGTCCTGACCATGCGACCACCACTTGCCAGCTTCACATGCGCAAGTTCAAGGATGGCGATACCATCGTGATCGAACCGTGGCGCGCTGCCGCATTCCCAGTTATCCGTGACTGCGCCGTGGACCGTACCGCATTCGACCGCATCATCCAGGCTGGCGGTTTCATTTCCGTCAACACCGGTGCCGCTCCTGAAGCTTCCACGATCCCGGTTCCCAAGGCTGATGCCGACCGCGCCTTTGACGCTGCCGCCTGCATTGGTTGCGGTGCCTGCGTAGCCGCCTGTAAAAACGCATCCGCTATGTTGTTCGTGTCCGCCAAGGTTTCTCACCTCAGCTTCTTGCCGCAGGGCAAGGTCGAAGCCAAGAAGCGTGTGCTCGCCATGGTCGCCCAGATGGACAAGGAAGGCTTCGGCAACTGCACGAACCTTTACGAATGCCAGGCCGCCTGCCCGAAGGGTATCACCGTGGATTACATCGCCAAGATGAACCGCGAATACCTCGGCGCCACCGTGACCTACGCCGAAAAGGTGTACGGAAAGGATTAAGAGGTGTGAGGTCGCTCATGCCTTGCGGCATTCGCTTTGAGGTATGAGGTCGGCCTTTCAGACCTTTGAACATGTCATCCTGAGCGAAGAGGCGTAGCCTCGGAGTCGATATACGAAACTTGGCAACTAGAATTGCGATGCAATTCGTTGCCTTAGTTGAGTTAGGTTCAAAGGAGCAGGATCCAGACCAACATTATAAAAAGGACTGCAGCGATGCGGCCCTTTTTGCGTAGTATAACGATTCTGCTTATTGTAGCATTGCAGAAAATTCTTGCAGATTTTTCAAGATTAATTTCGGAAAGTCAATTTCTTTAAGGATGTCGAAATGAGCGTCATTCGAAACGACGTATGTAGCGTTTCCTGCGATGGCGCAATCAACGAACTTGTTATCATCAGGGTCTTTTTGAATCAACTCAAATCTGAAAAAAGCGTCGATTAATTCAACGGAAGGTGCATTTAAAAGGGCTTGAACGACATTTAGTGCAATGACGGGTGTGGTTTTTTGTGCGATAATTTCTTCGTATTCTTCAAGAATTTCGTTGGATACGCAAAGAGTGTATTTTCCTTCTAGCAAACCTTTCCAAACATTATAGTAAGCCCCTCTTTTGGAAAGAGAGGCTAGAAGGCAATTGGTGTCGAGAACAATTCTCATACTGCTTTATAGGGAGTTCGCAAGTGTTCGCATAAGACAGCTTCGTTCTTTTTATTGTCCCATTTGCCGGAATCCCAAAGATCGTCCATATCTTTTTCAACCCTCTTGGCAAAGACATCCATCAGGGCAACACGAATTTCTTCCAAAGACTCAGAATCCTTGGCGAAAGAGAACATCTTTAGAAGATGTAGCTGTGTCGGGTTCAGAACTTCCATATAAACCTCCCTCATAATATACATTATTCAAAATTGATATGCCAACCCAATTCGCCTTAAAACACCTGTTTTGGTGAAAAAAATAAAAAGCGAATTATACAGGCTTTAAATAAGAGGGTTGCGTAATTATCCTTATTCATTGGAAAGCCTTCCTTTTTCTATATTTCTCTTATAAATCAAAAAGAGGACTTCAAGATGAAAAAGATTTTTGCGATGTTTGCGGCGGTTGCGTGTGTCGCGGTTCTTTCTGCCTGTAATGACCAGAAGGCGGAATCCAAGGCTCAGGCCGATGAATCCCTGAACAAGGTGAAGGCGGCGGGTGAGTTTGTGCTCGGTCTCGACGATTCCTTCCCGCCCATGGGTTTCCGCGACAAGGACAACAACATCGTGGGCTTCGATATTGACCTCGCCACGGAAGTTTGTGCGCGCCTGGGCGTGAAGCTCAAGACGCAGCCGATTTCCTGGGATGCGAAGGAACAGGAACTGAACACCGGCAAGATTGACTGCATCTGGAACGGCATGAGCGTGGACAGCGCCCGTGCGAAGGCGATGAACCTGAGTGATCCGTATCTCAAGAACCGCATGATTTTCACGGTGAAGGACAAGGCTCTTGCTAGTCTTGCGGCCCTCGCCGGCAAGAAGATCGCTGTACAGAACGGCTCTACCGCTCAGAAGCTTTTGGAAGCTTCCGAAGCCGGCAAGGCTGCCAAGGAAATCGTCCCGTTTGACGATAACCAGACGGCTCTCATGGATTTGGACAAGGGCGGCGTGGACGCCGTGTTCCTGGACGAAATCGTAGCCAAGTACTGGATTGTGACGAACGCGAAGGACTACACGGTGCTCGAGGAAGGCCTTTCCGACGAAGTCTACGCCGTGGGCTTCCGCAAAAAAGACCAGGCCCTGCGTGACTCTGTGAATAATGTCCTCACTGCAATGAAAAAAGACGGCAAGTTCGACGAAATCTCTGCCAAGTGGTTCGGCAAATAGGTGTGAGGTCGCTCCCTGCGGGAGCTTTGAGGTATGAGCTCGGCGCAGTGCGCCTCTGAGGTTATTCATGTCGGAATTGTCAACGCTTTTGCCTATCCTTTGGGGCGGCTTCTGCACGACGCTCGCCATTTTCGGGCTTACGCTCCTGTTCTCGATTCCGCTGGGCCTGCTTGTTGCGGTCCTCAAGATGAGCAAGTGGCGCGTGGTGCGTTACCCGGTGTCGTTTTACATCTCAGTGATGCGCGGTACCCCCTTGCTGCTCCAGATTGTGGCGATTTATTTTGGCTCCTACTACCTGAGTGAATATGCGGGCGTGGATTTTTCGTTTGACCGCTTCCCGGCGGTAATTGTGGCGTTTTCGATAAACTATGCGGCCTACTTTGCCGAAATTTTCCGCGGGGGCATCCAGTCCATACCTAAGGGGCAGTACGAGGCGGCCTACATGCTGGGCATGACCCGCACGCAGACGTTCTTCCGCATTATCCTCCCGCAGGTGGTGAAGCGCGTGGTGCCTGCAAGTGCCAACGAAGTCATTACGCTGGTGAAGGACACTTCCCTTGCGCAGGTGATTGCGGTGACGGAACTTTTTGCGCTGGCCAAGAAACAGCAGGCCGCCTACGCGAGCATTTACCCGCTGTTCGTGGCGGGCGTATTCTACTATGTGGCGAACCTTTTGCTGAGCGTGCTTTTTGCCTACGTGGAACGCAAGCTCAATTACTATAAGTGAGGCGTGGAATGGAAAACGTGAATGAATCTGCGCCGATCCTCAAGGTAGAACACGTCAAGAAGTCCTTTGGCGACTTGCATGTGCTCAAGGATATCTCGTTTGACCTGAAGGCGGGCGAGGTGCTCTCGATTATCGGGCCTAGCGGTTCCGGCAAGAGCACGCTGTTACGCTGCCTTACCCAGCTCGAAACGGTTGACGGCGGTTTTGTGCAGGTCGATGGCAAGGACATGGTGGTGCCTGGTGTTTCGGCGAAAGGACCTGCAGTCAAGTATGCTCCGGCGAAAACGCTACGCGAAATCCGCCTTTCTACGGGGCTCGTATTTCAGAATTTTAATCTGTTCCCGCACCTGACGGTGCTTCAGAACCTTTGCCTGGCTCCGGTGCGTGTGCTGGGGGACGAGCGCAAAGAAGCCCGCGCCATGGGACGATTCTTGCTCAAGCGCATGGGCCTCGAGGGCAAGGAAAACGCTTACCCCTGCGAACTCAGCGGTGGCCAACAGCAGCGGGTGTCCATTGCCCGAGCGCTCGCGATGAACCCGAAGATTCTTTTCTTCGACGAGCCGACGAGTGCGCTCGACCCGGAACTGACCGGCGAAGTGCTCAAGATTATCAAGAAGCTTGCCGAAGACAAGATGACCATGGTCATCGTGACCCACGAGATGGCCTTTGCCCGCGATGTGGCCGACAAGGTCATCTTCATGGACGGTGGGGTCATCGTGGAGCAGGGAACTCCCGACCACGTGTTCTGCGAATCGGGCAACGAGCGCCTGGCACAGTTCTTGTCCAGGTTCACGAACACCTGATTTTTGATTCCGGGACTGTTGCCGCCGGCTTTTTTACCCCTACTTTTTTTATTTTAAGAAAAGTGAGGTTGTTGTGAACAGAATCCTGAAATTCCTGTTTTCCCTTGCCGTAGTCCTGTTCCTTGTGGCCTGTAGCAATGCTTCCAGTTCCGCAGACGGCGAGACCCCGGTTATGTCCAGTTCTTCTAGTGATGAGGACCAGGTGCTGCTCAGCACCACTGTCAAGAAAGACGGTATCGACATGCTGAGTTTTGGCAGCCTGAATCTGGACGTGGCGGCGGATTCGTTCCTTGTGGTATTTGAACTGGGGGACATTGTGACGGTGATGGTGGACGGTTACGACACCCTGGAAGTCCCCGTTGTGCCGGACTACGATGCCGTTTCTCCCGGGGAACTTTTGCTGCGTGTGGTGTCGGGTAAGCCCCACGTGACTCTGGGCATCAACTTTGGTCAACTTGCCGTAGCCCTAGGCATTGCAGAAAATGCCCCCGCAGGTTCGGAATACCCATACCGGCTGAAAGACGTCAAGTTGCCCATCGAGGTGAACATTGCCTTGAAGGACAAGGGCGGTTTCAAGGAAAACCTTGAAATGCTGGAATACCAGAACTACGGACTGGTCATGGATAACTATCCGGAATTGTCTGTAGCAGATTTTGCCAACTTCAGGGAAATTACCACCACGGGAATGGGGAAGGGCGTGCTCTACCGTTCTTCTAGCCCTATCGACCCGGTGGATGGCCGCAATACATACGCTGATTCCCTGGCCAAGGCGGCCAAGGTGGCGACCTTCATCAACTTGACGGACACGGACAAGGGAGCCAAGGCCTATGAGGGCTTTGACAAGTCCTACTACGCTACGCAGAAGGTTGTTTATCTCTCTTTGCCGGCGTCGTTCACCACCAACCTCTTTAAGGAGGGTCTGGTAAAGGGCCTGCGGTTCATGATAGAAAACGATTCCCCCTATCTGGTGCACTGCCAGATGGGCAAGGACCGTGCGGGCTTTGTGAGTGCCGTGCTGGAATCCCTGATGGGTGCTTCTGCCGAAGAAGTAGAGAAGGACTACGTGAAAACCTACGATAACTACTATAACGTAGTGCACGGCAAGCAGCAGCGCCTTACGGAGTCGCAGCTGGACTGGTTCCAGGCTCTGATTGTCCGCAATATGAAAATGGCCTACTCTGATGCGGGCGTGGATATTGATGACTTCGAAAAAGTCGACCTGGCCAAGGCCACGGAACAGTACCTGGAAAAGCTGGGACTGTCCCAAAAAGAAATAGCGGACCTGAAGGCCCGCCTGAAGTAGTTTCTTTAAAAATGTCGCGCTTTAGGAAAGGCGGATTCCGTCGTCCTGGATCAGGATTTTTTCTTCGCGGTAGAGGGTCCCTAGAATTTTCTTGAAGGTCTTTTTGGACATGCCGAATTCTTTCTGGATGGTTTCCGGGTCGGTGTGGTCGCCGTAGGGCAGGAACCCGCCCGCTTCGGAGAGCTTCCGGAGCACTGCGTTCGGGCTGTCGCTTTTCATGAGCCCCTTGTAGCCTACGGGCGAAAGGTTCAGGGTAATCTTACCGTCGCTGGTGAACCGCTGGATGTAGCCCGGCATTGTGTCGCCGATGTAGATGCGTTTGGTGCCGGGCGTGACCATGAGGCGCCCCGTGTAGCGGTAGTTCACCAGAAAGTCCACGTAGTCCGGCGTGACTTCGTAGGCGGCCAGTTCCACCCGCTCGCCTACGTGCAGTTCCGACGTGTCGGTGTCGATGAAACTCTTGATTTTTTCAGTTGCCACCAGGCGGTTGCTCTTGTCGTCCAGCAGAATATAGACCACGCAGCGGTCGCCCCGCTGGAGTTCTCCCTGCTGTTGCTTGTAGGGCAAGAACAGGTCCTTGTTCAGTCCCCAGTCCAGGAACGCTCCTACGCGGTTTACGTCCTTGACTTCCAGCACGGCGAATTCTCCGGCCTGGGCGTAAGGTTTTTGCAGGGTGGCGATGGGTCGGTCTTCGCTGTCCATATAGACGAACACGTCCAGGATTTCGCCTTCTTCCAGGGAAAATTCCTCCCGGTTTCCGGGCAGTAGCACCCTGCCACCGGTTTCCAGCTCCAGGTAATAGCCCTGGGGCATGATGCTTTCGACCCGGGCGCGATTGTATTTGCCGATTTCCATAATAGCCTTTCCGTTCTGGTGTCCGTGATTGCGAAAATATAGGATTTTACAGTGCCGTGTCCGTGCTGTTTTCGGCAATAAGAACTCCCTGAGCCACGAACCTCGTGCCTCGTGCCTCGACCCTTTATTTTATTATATTCAACAACGAATTATGATAGACTTTATCGGCGACATTCACGGTCACGCGACCGAACTGCGGGCCCTGCTAAAGAGGTTGGGCTATGTGGAACGGGGTGGTGTTTTCGCCTATCCGGGAAATACCCGTAAGGTGGTGTTTCTCGGGGACTACATCGACCGGGGCTCTGAATCCCGGGAGACCATCGACCTGGTCCGCGCCATGCGTGACGCCGGTGCTGCTACCGCCCTCATGGGAAACCACGAATTCAACACCCTCTGTTTTTGGCAGCAGAACGGTGCTGGCGGTGGGCATTTCCTGAAGACTATTACGGGTGGCTATCTGCGGGACCATTCCTTCAACAAGGTGGCTATTCTTGCACGGACGGTAGAATCTTACCGCGGGCGGCAGCAGGAATTCCAGGAAATGCTGGACTTTCTGAAGACATTGCCGTTCTATATGGAAACGGACTTGTTCCGGGCGCAACACGCCTGCTATGACGCCGAATGCGTACAGGCTCTGCGAGAGGCGGGCATTACAAGTTTTGCCGACGGAAATTTCGACGAACTGATTGCCCGGGCCTGCGACAGCCACAATGAATTTGAGGATTCCCTGTTCCACCCTCTGGATATCTTGCTGAAGGGCCCCGAGATGGAGCTGCCTGCAGGCGGGACCTTCCAGGACGGCGAAGGCGTGGTGCGCAAGAAGATGCGGCTTCGCTGGTGGATTGACCCGAAGAACGCTACCCTCCAGGACATTGCGCTCCAGCCCGGCGTAGACTTTTCCGACGAACCCGTTCCCGAATCCATTCGGTCTCGCAAGTTCTACGGCGAAAACGAACGCCCCGTGTTTTTCGGGCACTACTGGCTTAAAGGCGAGCCTGCCCTTATCCGCAAAAACGTGTGCTGTCTGGATTACAGCATCGGGAGTTTTTTCGGGCATGGTCGTATGGTGGCCTACCGCTTTGACGGAGAGCAAACCCTTGATGCCCGCAAGTTCGTGTGGGTGGAGGGACCGTCGGTTTGAAAACTCTCTCGTCTCTCGTCTCTCGTCTTTCGTCTCTTAAAGTGACTGTCTTTTTGCTGGTCGCGTTCCTTCTGGTCATATTCTGGGGCGTCTTGGGACAGGCAAACGCCGAAGCGGCAGGAATGCCGGCGTCTGTTGCGGTAGAACGATTTTTCGGGAGCTATTTCGTCTGGGTTTTTGACGTGGTTCCCGTGCCTGCCATGAAAAGCTTGGCGGTGTTGGCCTGCGTAAACCTGGTGGCCGCTATGATCTTTCGTATGCCCCGCGGTCTAAAGTTTGCGGGGCTTTACGGAATCCACATCGCCCTGCTGGTGCTGCTTGCGGGGAGCCTTGTGGGAGGAGCCCTCCAGCGGGACTACAACGGCTACAAGAACGTAGCGCCCGAAAGCGTGCCGGAAAAGTCCGGAACCTTGACCATGTTCCCTGCAGGAGACAGCCTCGGGACCGTCGCGGTGCAGTTTCCCCTGGAAACTGCCGGCTGGACCTACCATGTGGAGTATCGCGGGCGTTTCCCCATGTCGCCCAAGGCCTCCATCGACCTCTATACGGTAACCTACGACCCCATGCGTTTTGTGCCCTACGCCTTCATGAGCCTGGTGCTGGTCAGTCTTGTTTTTCATTATGTAGTCGTGGTGGTACGCACCCGTAAGGGGAACTCGTGAAAAGGCTCTCTTCGGGACAGTTCCCGCACTTTTTGTTCCCGCACTTTTTATTCCTGTGCCCAATCCCGCGCTTTTTGATTGCGCCTTTGCTGTTTGTGGCGCTCCTGCTTGTGGCCTTGCCCTCGGCATGGGCTTCTGAACAGCCGGAACTGCGGTCTGAATTGCGGGGTTCGGCGACGGCGGTGGTGTACCAGGGGGAGGTGCGGCCCTTCGCCTCTTTTGCGCGAGATGTGCTGGACAACTTTTCGGGGAAGGTGTCCTACCGGTGCAAGGACGGCGAAGCTGAACGTTGTCCCCGCAAGATGCAGGCTACCGAGGTGGTCCTGGGAATTGTGAAGAATGCCCCCCAAAGTCGGGATTGGAAACTTTTCAAGGTCTTGCGGAGTGACGTTTCGGAAGCCTTGCACCTGCCGCCAGGCGAACGTTACGTGAGTTACGGCCAGCTGCAGCCCGCCCGGGACCTGCTGGAACTCTACGCCAGCCGAAATGATGGTCATGCCGCCACTCTGGAGATGAAACGGCTCTACGAAAATGTCCAGCTGTTCGAAACCCTGGGGGACAGCGCCCGAGTGAAGGAACTTTTCACCCTGGCAGACCCCGCCCAGGCAGAAAGTGGCCCTACGGTTCGGCGTGTCAACATGGAACTGCTGTACTACTTTGTGGACCCTGTGCTGTGGGCCTTCGTGACGGCATTTGTCGGGTTCTTGCTTTCCCTCTTGAACCTGAATTTCAAGAAGACGGCTCTGGACCGAGCCGCCAACGGGGCAGGCCTTGTGGCCTCGGTAATTCTGGTCTTGACTCTTGCGGTGCGATTTGCGGTGACGGGCCACCCGCCTATGGCAAATTTGTACGAAATTATCTTGTGGGTGGCCCTGCTGTTGGAGGCTTTTGAGGTGGTGGCGTTTTTCCGTTGCCGCCGTCGCCAGTTCTCCCTGATGGTGCCTATCGCCTTCGTGGCGGCCCTGCTGCTGTTCTTTGCGCGGTTCGTGCTGGAAACCGGCGATGCCTTCCGGGCGCTGCCCGCCATCTTGAATTCTTCGGTGTTCCTTACCCTCCACGTGTTTACCATCGCCATGGGATTTGCAGGCATGATTCTTTCGGGAATCGTGGCCCATGTGGCCCTGTTCCGTTTCCGTGGCAGGGAAATCCCCCGTGATGAACCCCTCGTGCCGCTGCTCTACGGCACCCTGGTTTTCGGTTCGGTCCTGACCATAGTGGGCACTCTTTTGGGTGGGGTATGGGCGGACTTTGCTTGGGGTCGTTTCTGGGGGTTCGACCCCAAGGAATGCGGGGCCCTCTTTGTAATCCTCTGGTCCATGCTGGGTTTACACCTGCGGGCCGGGCGCCTGGTGACAGGCCGGGGCTTTGTGCTGTTCAATGCTTTCAACGTGGTGGTCACCTTCCTCTGTTGGTTCGGAGTCAACCTTCTGGGCGTGGGACTTCACAGTTACGGCTTCCAGAATGGCACGTTTACCTGGCTCTTGAGCTTTGTTTTGGCGGACTGCGCCTTGATTCTCCTGTTAAATTTCTATTTTCGAAAACATGAGTGAGAATGTACCGAATGCAGAAGATGCCGCCGAGGAATCGGCGGAACTTCCGAAAGTGGAAAGCCGTGAAGACCTGATGCGCATTATCCAGGCCCTAGTCTTTGCGTCTCCGGATATCGTGACCCTGAAAAAGTTGCGGGAAATCCTGGGGGATTTCTTGGATGCTCGTACTGTGGCCGAGGCCTTGATTGCCGCCAACGATTCCCTGAACAAGATACAGTCTCCTTTCGAAATTGTGGAACAGGCCGGCGGTTACCGCTTTAGGACCCGTGCCAAGTATTACCCCTGGGTGCGCAAGTTGTTCCCCGAAGCCAACGCCCGCAGGCTTTCCCAGGCGGCCCTGGAAACATTGGCCGTAATTGCATACCAGCAACCCATCACCAAGGCCGCCATTGAACAGGTCAGGGGCGTGGCCTCTGTCGATGGGCCGATCCGTAACCTGCTGGACAAGGGATTTATTTCTCTGGGAGCCCGTGCGGAGACCGTGGGAAACCCCTACACCTACGTGACCACCCAGGAATTCATGAAGTATTTCGGGATTAACCGTATTCCCGAAGACCTGCCCCGCTTGCGGGAATTCAGCGAACTTCTGGAGGCGGGCAATCTGGTGCCCCAGTATTCGATTCCCGAAAGTTCTCCGGAGGAGCCCAAGCCCCCCGAGGAAGTTCCGGACCAGATTGAGCTGTCCATGGGAGAGACCTGATGGCCGCTACGCCCTTGATGCAGCAGTACTACGAAATCAAGAAACAGAATCCGGGCTGCATACTTTTCTTTAGAATGGGAGACTTCTTCGAACTGTTCGAAGAAGACGCCGTTATTGCTTCCAAGATTTTGGGGCTTACCCTCACCAGTCGTAACAACGGGGCGGCGGGGGAGACTCCCCTTTGCGGGTTTCCGCACCATGCGGCGGACCGCTACGTGCCCAAGATGGTGGCCGCAGGCTACCGTATAGCCATTTGCGAACAGGTAGAAGACCCCAAGCTTGCCAAGGGAATCGTGAAGCGGGACGTGGTGGAAATCATCAGCGCCGGAACCGCCATGGACGAGACCAACCTGAACGCCAAGGAGGCCAACTACCTCTGCGCCTACATGCCGGCGGAATCGGGAGACGAGTCGGTGTTCGCCTTTGCGGACGTGACCACGGGCTACCTTGCGGTAAGCAGGAGTTCGGTGCAGGCTTTCGAGTGCGAGTTCTGCCGCCGCATGCCCAAGGAAGTGGTGGTGGCCGAAGGTTGCGAAATCCCTTCGGGCGTCATGGACATTATCCGCTCCGAAAACATCTTGATTACGGAGATTCCCGCTTTTCTGTTCGGGGCGGAGCACGGGCGGGACGTGCTGTTTTCCCACTTCAAGGTGGAATCCCTGGTAGGCCTCGGCCTGGACGGTCGTGACCGTGAAACGGCGGTGACGGGCGCCCTCTTGCAGTATTTGATGGACCAGAAAAAGTCCGAGCTTTCCCACTTTACGGGTCTCGAGATTTTGAACCTGGACGACTACATGACCCTGGACCCCAGCACCTTGCGCAATCTGGAACTGGTCCGCCCGCTGAACGCCGACGATTATTCCAGCACCTTGTGTTCCGTTCTGGACTTTACCGTTACCGCCATGGGTGGCCGCGTGCTGAAGGACTGGGTGAGTCACCCGCTGATTTCGGTGGAGAGGATTCGGGAACGGCAGGCCGCCGTGACCGAGCTGGTGGGAAACCCCATGGCCCTGGATGAACTGAAGGAATCCCTCACCTCCATTCTGGACATGGAACGCCTGATGGGGCGTGTGGGGAGCGGTCGCGCCAACGCCCGTGACCTCTCGGGTATGGGTCGCTCCCTGTGCCAGGCCTCAAAAGTTGCCCGTGTGCTTTCGGAGCTGCATTCCCCTCTGTTCCAGCAGTTCCGTCAGGTGCTGGAACTTGCAAAAGGCAGGGGAGAGGAACTCCTGCAGAATTTCAACGACGACTTGCCCCTGACGGTTCGCGAAGGCGGCATGATTCGGGAAGGCGCCAACGTGGAACTGGACGCCATGAACGCTGACATCAAGGATAAGCGCCAGTGGATAGCCTCCCTGGAAAGCCGCGAGCGGGAACGACTGGAAATACCCAGCCTCAAGGTGGGCTACAACAGGGTGTTCGGCTACTACATCGAGATTACAAGGGCCCAGATGGCCAAGGCCACCAAGCCCATTCCCGACGAATATATCCGCAAGCAGACTACCGTCAACGCCGAGCGCTACATCACTCCCGAGATGAAGGAGTGCGAGTCCGTCATCAGCAACGCCGAGATGAACATCCACGAGCTGGAATACCGCATTTTCTGCCAGCTCAGGGACCGGGTGAACAGTTGGCGTAGCGAACTTCAGGAAATCGCCGACGCCATCGCCCGTGTGGATACGCTCTACAGTTTTGCCCGCGCCGCCCGCAAGTACAACTACGTGTGTCCGGAGGTCTATACCGGCACGGGAATCGAGATTCGGGGCGGTTTTCACCCCGTCATCGTGGCGGTGAATCCGGACCTGGACTTTATCCCCAACGACGTGGAACTTTCTCCCGATGCCACCCGCCTGATGCTCATTACGGGCCCCAACATGGCGGGTAAATCCACTTACCTGCGGCAGACGGGACTGATCGTGCTCATGGCCCAGATGGGCTGTTTTGTGCCGGCGGAATCGGCCCGCATAGGCGTGGTTGACCGGATTTTCACCCGCGTAGGGGCCAGCGACCGCCTGAGCCGCGGGCTTTCTACCTTCATGGTGGAGATGATCGAGACGGCGAACATTTTGCGGAATGCTACGCCCCACAGCCTGGTGCTGCTGGACGAAATCGGCCGCGGTACCAGCACCTTCGACGGGCTTTCCATCGCCTGGTCCATCGTGGAGACTTTGCACAGCGAGCCTTCCCGCATGGCGCTGACGCTGTTTGCCACCCACTATCACGAACTCACCGGCCTTGTGGATTCCCTGGAACATGCGGGGAACTATCAGGTGGCGGTGCAGGAGAAAGGCGACAAGCTCATCTTCTTGCACAAGATTCTTGCCGGGGCTTGCGATTCCAGCTACGGTATTCACGTGGCGGAAATGGCGGGACTCCCCTCTACGGTGGTGCGCCGGGCCCGCAAGATTCTGCTCCGTCTGGAAAAGCAGAAGATTGACCCCAGTGACGAGGCTATCCACAAGAAAATCAAGGACAGGCCCCAGATGGACCTGTTCGCCGCTCCCGATGAGTCCCTGACGCTGTTGAAACAGGAAATCTGCCGCTTGCGCCCCGAAGAGATGACCCCACTGCAGGCCCTGCAACGCCTCACGGAACTGAAGGAAAACTATGGGAAGTAGGTAGTAGGTGTTAGGTTGTAGGTTTTAGGTTTTAGGGCTGCTGGTTACAGGAGGCTCCGAGCCTGCCCGGATTTGTTCCGGGATACCGAGGTTAGTGTCAACCAGGAACGAAAAGTTTAGAAGTAAAAAACAGGAGTAACAATGTCTGTACAAGTAATGGTAAATGGAATTCCGGGCAACATGGGCCGTATCGTGGCCGAAACCTGCGTGGCCCGCGGCCTGGAACTGGTCCCGTATTCCCTGACGGGTGAAATCATCGTGGAAAACGAGGCCGAGGTGGCCGGCAAGACCGTCCAGCTCCTTAAGCCCAGCAACCGCGAAGAACGCATTGGCGAGGTGCTTGCCAAGTACCCGAAAATGATCTGCATCGACTATACCCACCCCACGGCTGTAAACGATAACGCCGCCTTTTACGTGAAGCACAAGATTCCCTTTGTGATGGGCACTACCGGTGGCGACCGCGAAGCCCTGGCAAAGCTTGTGGCCGACGCCAACCACCCCAGCGTGATTGCTCCCAACATGGCCAAGCAGATTGTGGCTTTCCAGATGATGATCGAATTTTTGGCCAAGGAATTCCCCACGGCGTTCAGCGGTTATAAGCTTTCCGTGGTAGAAAGCCACCAGAAGACCAAGGCGGACACCAGCGGCACGGCCAAGGCCGTGGTAGGGGATTTCCAGAAAATGGGATTCGACTTCTCTGTAGACGACATCGAGAAGGTCCGTAACGAAAAGGAACAGGTGGAACGGATGCACGTGCCCGAGGAATACCTGGGCGGACACGCCTTCCACACCTACAGCCTGGACAGCGCCGACGGCACCGTGCATTTCGAGTTCCAGCACAACGTTTGCGGTCGCAAGATTTACGCCGAAGGTACCGTAGATGCGGTGAACTTCCTCGCATGCCACCTTGCAAACGGAACCGCCAAACCCTTCAACATGATGGACGTTTTGCGCTCTGGAAAAATGCGTTAGAGCTCGCGCTACGCGCTTTGAGCTATGGGCGCGCACCTGCGGTGCTTTGAGCTATGAGAAATACTCAAAGTGAGCGGAGCGAACGAGCTCAAAGCGAGTGAAACGAGCGACCCTATACCTCATACCTATTAAACATGCGGTCCTACATCCTCCGACGCCTGCTTCTCATGATCCCGACCCTCATCGGGATTTCGCTGGTGTGCTTTATACTCATCCAGCTGTTGCCGGGCGGCCCTGTGGAGGAGATGATTTCCAGGGCCCAACAGGCCGCCGCCATGAAGGGCGGAGTAGATGCGTCCAAGGCCCTGTCGCCAGACCAGATAGCCCAAATCCAGGCCTACTTCGGGTTTGACCAACCCGCCTGGAAGCGCTACCTGACCTGGCTCTGGAATGTGCTGCACCTGGACTTGGGCGCAAGCTACACCTACGGCCTCCCGGTATGGGATGTTATCGTGAGCCGGTTCCCCATATCCCTGTTCTTCGGTATCACTTCGTTCTTTTTGAGCTACCTGATTTGCATTCCCCTTGGCCTCTGGAAGGCGGTCCATCACGGGAGCAAGCTGGACTCCCTCAGCTCGGGCCTGATATTTTCGGGCTACGTGATGCCGGGTTATGCCCTGGGCATCCTCCTGATTATTTTCCTCGCGGGCGGGTCCTACCTGGACATCTTTCCGCTGGGGGGCCTTACCAGCGACGACTTCGAGGATTTCTCCTTCTTCGGGAAAATCGTGGACCTGGGGCACCACTTGATTTTACCGATTTTCTGCTACATGATTAGCGAGTTCGCCTTCCTCACCTTCCTCATGAAAAATTCCGCCCTGGAGGAATTGGGCAAGGACTACATGCGCACGGCCCTTGCAAAAGGCATGAGTTTCAAGCAGGCCTTGGTGCGTCATGCGCTGCGCAACGCACTCATTCCCATTGCCACCCGCCTCTCCGAAATCTGCACCCTCATGTTTGCGGGGGCGCTCCTTATCGAGAAGGTCTTCGACATCGACGGCATGGGACTGCTATACTACAATTCCATGGTAAACCGGGACTACAACGTGGTCATGGGCATCATCTTCCTCAGCAGCCTCATGGCCATGGTGGGCCGCCTCTTCAGCGATATCCTCTACACGTTGGTGGACCCGCGAATCAAGTTCTCGTAGCTTCTCAGGAACGTCGGTCCCTTCGTCCTGGATTCTTCATTGCGCGTCTTCGACGCTTCATTCAGAATGACGAAGGGCGGTGCTGTTTTTATCGGGTGCTTTTTACAGCGGCAGTTCCATTTGCTCGGAGGCTTTGTGGCTGGGCATGCTCTTGTGGAGTAGCCTGTAGGCGTTGCTGGTAGCGACGCGCCCCTGCTTTGTGCGGGAAAGCAACCCCTTCTGGATCAGGTAGGGCTCGTAAACTTCTTCCAGGGTGTCGGTCTCTTCGCCCAGGGCCGCCCCGATGGTACCTAGGCCTACTGGGCCCCCGTCGAACTTGTCAATCATCATGGAGAGGATTTTCCGGTCCATGGGGTCCAGGCCTTCGCTGTCGATGCCCAACATCTGCAGTGTGCGTTCCGCCGCCTCCAGGTCGATAACGCCTGAACCGCGGACCTGTGCCACGTCACGGCACCTGCGCAAGATGCGGTTCGCGATACGGGGGGTGCCGCGGCAGCGCCCGCCCAGAATCTGGGCGGCGTCTTGGGTCAGTTCAATCCCGAGAATCTTGGAACTGCGCATCAGGATTTGCATCAGGTCCTTTTCGTCGTAGAGTTCCAGCCGGTAGGATAACCCGAAGCGGTCGCGCAGGGGGCCGGTCAACAGGCCCGTGCGTGTGGTGGCACCCACCAGGGTAAAATGCTTGAGGGGCAGGTTCACGCTTCGGGCCGCCGGGCCTGAATCCAGCATGATGTCCAGCCTGAAATCTTCCATGGCGGGGTAGAGGTATTCCTCAACGGTGCGGTTCAGCCGGTGAATCTCGTCGATGAACAGCACGTCGTTTTCTTGAAGCCCCGTAAGGAGCCCCGCCAGGTCGCTGGCCTTTTCCAGCACGGGCCCGCTGGTGATGTGGATGTTCACGCCCATCTCCTTGGCGATGATACCCGCCAGCGTCGTCTTGCCGAGGCCAGGCGGCCCCGCAAAAAGGCAATGGTCCAGGGCGTCTCCCCGGTGCTTGGCCGCCTCTATGGCGATAGAAAGGCTCTCCTTGATGGAGGCCTGGCCCGTAAACTGCTCCAGACTGAGCGGCCGGAGGGTCTGCTCCATTTCGGATTCGTCCATGGAGTTTTTGCCGGGAGAAATGACGCGTTTGTCTTCCATACTGCACAAATATACACTTAATTTCTGGCTCTGTCAAGTCATTCCATACACAAAAAACGGCTAGCAAAACTTTCCCAATCCGTCAGCCCATCCGAAACTTGTTTTTTCCCTAAAATACTGTTTTTAGGCTAACGAGCCCAGCATAGGCCTCCATTCGCGGGATAACGACAAGCTTTTGGAAATGCTGGAAATGAGCATTGCCGATGCGGCGGAATTTTTCAATGACCTGCCGAAGATTGCGAACCTGTCGCTCTACCAACTGAGCTATATCCCCGTCAGGTGTGCCGAATATATCTATTCTAAAGCTTTTCGTCAAGCAATGGTTGAAATAAACTTTATTTGGTTTTGACGTAATGCTCCACAAGAGAATCGATGCAGTCTGTATTCAAATTAAAGGACTTGTATGCCTCGTAAAGACCTGAAATAAAGGTGGAATTGGTCATCATTTGTTTTTTGTAGGCGTCGAAGTCTTCCTCGAATTTTTTTGCCTCCTTTTTTTTACGAGGCCAATAAGAAAAATTTGTCGATATTTTGCAGTTTGAATGAATTTGCTTATCTATTCGTGGTAGATTGCAATTGGCATAGTAACTTTCCGTGATGTCTCCATAAATGTCGTAATCCACCTCTATACGTAGTGGGAAACGTTTTTCTTTGGGGTTTACTACATAGACGGCTGTTGTCGGCGGAGGACTTTTTTTGGTAGAGTCGATAAGGATTGCGATATTGGGTGTTGCCGCTATATAGGAAAATCCATTTCGTTCAAAGGTTTCCATGCATGAAACTTCGTCTAGACTAGGGCTGACATAGCGATTGTAGTAGTAAGAATCATGCAAAATTCTGTAATCAGATTCATCAAGGAATCTGTACCATATTCGAATCTCGTAATTGTCGTCATATTGGAGAAATCTTTGGCCCGGTTTGTCAATGAATTCCGCAAATTCCACGTTACCAATAACGACCGTTTTTACGTGGTCTGAAAAAAGAAATTTTGTGAATATATTTCCCTTTACAAGATGCCCGATGGCGAAAAAAAGGATGGTTGCCACAGCAACGGCGACAACCACGAATAACATTTTAATCCAAACCGGTTTCATTCAAAAGTCCTTTAAGCACCTTGTTCATGAATGCTCTTTTGGAAATTTCCAAAAGATAAGGATTCAATTTTACTGTCAACGGGAAAAAATAATGCTTGTTTACTTTTTCGGCAAATTTTTTCCAACCTCCATAAGAATTTACAAATGTTATGAACCTGCTAAATTCTTTCTGCTTGTAATAGCGGTCAATTGCATCGTAAAGGGACAAGTTCCGGTTGTTTATTAACGAGGCTATATTGCGGGCGTCGATGTCTGCGTAAAAATCTCCTGTACCAAAGAATTTACTGTATTGCGAATCGTTGCCACCAATGTGTTTTTTTGCTGAATCGAGAACTGCAGCGTAACTCAAGCTGTTCTTTGTTCGTAAAGAGTCAAGATGTGCCGCATAAGTGAACATGTCTCCGGCCCAACTGGCCCATTCTGTAGGCAGGGCACAATCGTCACTATAGCAATCCAGATACCGGCTAAGAGAGGCGTTGAAATGGGGTAGGTCGACGACTATGCCGGAATCTGAGAATTCAAGGGATTTGAACTGACCGCTTGGGGAGAAACTGTTTTGGTAGCTTGGGTACTTCCATTGGGTCATGAATTTCATATATGGATTGGCAACACCTGAAGTTGCGTCCCATACTAAACCGTTATATTTCCCATAATCCCTCAAGACTTGAGAAACCTCCAACGCTCTTTTTGTTTTCCAATCTGCACGCCATTTGGGAACAAGGCTCAAGTTATCCATATTTTGGATGGACTGTAAGAGGGAGTCGATTATTGTTTCTTGCTTTGGCTGCCTGAGCAATCGTTCGTATGCAGAAGGGTGCACTACTCGCGTGCTGCTTGCGGGTGCGGTTTGCTGTGGTACAAAAAGACTTGCAAGAAGTCCGGTAGAAGAACTGGTCGAGTTTGTGTACGGGATGTACGGTTCTGTCATGAGTTTTCCTTTGCCCCGGAGGGGCGGTTGCGAACCCAAAAACTCTTCGCCGAAGGACCTCTGACTGCAATTGGAGGTCCTTCCTTTTTGGGACCGGACATTCTGTTTCACAACATAAATATACTCTAAATTTTGAATAAAAACAAGTGGTTTTTGCTGTTTAATAAACAAAACAAAACAAAAATGTTTCTTATTTGTTGCCTGCCAAAGAGTTAGATATTGAAAAAAAATTCAATGCAACTGTACCCTTAACAATAATAATCTATATTCAACTTGAAAAATAGAGAGTTTCTCTTATTCTCGATATGAAATCTCGACAATTTCAACCCAAGAGAATAAGACGGACGCTCACGTCTGTCGGCATGCAAGTGCCGGCAACGGTTCGCTATGCAGGCCGCCCTTGTGCGGTCCGTTTGTGCGTATCGGCCTTTATGGGGCGTGGGTTGTTTGTTCTTATTTGGGTAGGCTGTCGAGAGCCTCATATCGTAAGGACATTCAACCTCACGCCTTTTTTTTGTGCGGTAAAAATGCTAGGACAAGAGAAATTCCCGTGAGTCAGCTCTTGTTCTCGATATGGAATCTCGACAATTTCAACTCAAAAGAATAAGAGGGTACTCAGAAATCCGGACGCATGCGCGCCCTGTTTTGGCGTGGGCGTATTGTATGCCTAGGGCGTCGTGTATTCTCTTTTTGTGAAATCGCCGTAATCCAGTCCCCGAACGGGAGCGAAACAGAACGTTGCGCTTGAAGTTCGGGAGAATGGAATGAAAAACATTGCGGCTGACACACCTGTCCGGCAAATCTTTGACGTGTATCGAGGAGCCGTTCTCCCCATATTGCTAAAGGACAAGACCACGGGCAAGAATATCCTGTGGGCCACGGACGAATACGACGCCATTTCCCCGAAAAGCGAAATAGAATTCAAGGACATTACCGGCGGGAGCCTGATGCTTGTGCGTCCGCGAATCGCCAAGACTCTTGATGCCCAAAGGGACCGCACCAAGAAGCGTGCCGAAGTCTTTACACCGTCGTGGATTTGCAACCAAATGAACAACGCCCTGGACGATGACTACCTGGGCTATACGGGAGCTTTCAATACCGAAGGCGATAGGGCTTGGACTAGAAACCGTAAAAAAATCCAGTTTAACGATGGAAAAACCTGGCAGGAATACATCGACCAGACAAGGCTCGAAATCACCTGCGGCGAAGCGCCCTTTGTGACGAGCCGCTACAACCCTACAGATGGAAATTTTATCGAGGTCAAGGACCGCATTGGTTTCTTGGACCGTAAACTCCGCGTGGTTGGGGAGAATACGGAAGGTGACGAATACAAGAAATGGTCCATGCGTTCCCTGGAAAGTTGCTATGGGTATGAGTACCAAGGGGACAACCTCCTGATTGCCCGCATCAACGTTTTCTTGTCTTGGACGGAACATTGGGAAAAGAAATTAGGCGAAAAACCGGACAGAACGACGGCACGGAGTGCCGCTAACGTTATTGCGTGGAACTTTTGGCAGATGGATGGCCTTACGGGCAGGACTCCGCAAATCAAGGAAAAGAATTGCGGACAAATGACGCTACCCGGATTCGAAGTGGAACACGAAACCGGCAAAACCGATGCCACCGAGGAATGCCTGATTTTTGACTGGCGAAGACGCTTCAGCCGGACCTACAACTCTTTAAAATTAAAGGAGAATGGAAAATGAAAAAATTCTTTGCCGTAATCGGAAACCCTCCGTATCAAGATGAATCGAGTGGCGAACAAAAGAATTTTGCACCGCCCATTTACAACTCTTTTATGGATGAAGCATATAAAGTTGCAGAAAAAGTGACTTTGGTAACGCCTGCTAGGTTTTTGTTCAATGCAGGAAGTACTCCAAAAAAATGGAATGAAAAAATGCTTGCAGATAAGCATTTGAAAGTTTTGAAATATGTCGCGGATGGCTCTACGATTTTTCCGAATACAGATATTAAAGGTGGAGTTGCCGTAACACATAGGGATGAATCAAAAGATTATGGAGCAATAGGAACATTTACGGCGTTTGAAGAATTGAATGGGATACTGAAGAAAGTATGTAATAGTGATGATTTTAAATCTTTTAGTGATGTAGTCTTTTCAAGAACGGAATATCGTTTTAATGATAAAATGCATCATGATCATCCAGAGGCGAAAACTCAGCAAAGTAGGGGGCATCTTTATGATGTTTCTACAAATATTTTTGATATATTGCCGCAAATTTTCTTTGAAAAACAACCAGACGATAAATATGAATACATACAAATTTTCGGCTTGAATGGAAGGGATCGTCTGTATAAATATGTTAGAAGAGACTATATAAATCCTGTGAAAAATTTAGATTACTACAAAATATTTGTTCCCAAAGCGAATGGTAGTGGTGCATTAGGTGAAGTCTTGAGTACGCCGTTAATCGGCCAACCGTTAATCGGCCATACGGAAACTTTTATAAGTATTGGTGTTTTCAAAACGAAAAAAGAAGCAGATGCTTGTTTGAAATATGTGAAAGGTAAGTTCTCTAGAGCAATGTTAGGAATACTGAAAGCTACGCAAGATAATCCTCCTGCTGTCTGGAAATACGTTCCCCTCCAAGACTTTACCTCTAAATCCGATATCGACTGGACCAAATCTGTTCACGAAATAGATTTGCAACTCTACAAGAAATATAGCCTCTCCAAAGAAGAAAAGGACTTCATTGAAACCCACGTCAAGGAGATGGTCTAATGTCAAACGTTACCCAAATCAAGACCATGCGGCCCGTGAACCGCGCCATTTACGCCTATACCACTCCTAACGACAGAACTCATGACGGATGGATAAAAATCGGCGACACCGAAGTCAATTTTGGCGAAAACTTGAAAGATGCCGTAAAGGAACGCGTCCATCAGCAAACCCACACCTCCGATACCGATGCCCCTATTGCGTGGAGCGGTAGGGCTGTTTTTGAAGATGACTTGACGCCTTTCCGTGATTACGATTTTCATAAATACCTGACAAACAAGGTGGATATTGAACGGAAACCGAAAACGGAATGGTTCAAGACTGACGCAAAGACTTCTAAAAACCATTTCAATGATTTTAAGGAAAATCACGGAATCCTTACCGAAATGGAAGGCGTCGAAATCTACGAACTCCGCGATGAACAGGAAGAAGCCGCCAGAAAGACCGCCGATTATTTCGATAACCACAAGCTGGTGAAAATCCTGAAAAAGGACAAAGCTCCCGAATTCCTGTGGAATGCAAAACCCCGCTTCGGAAAGACCCTTACGGCATACGATTTTTGCAAGCGTGTTGGTGCAAGGAACGTGCTTATCTTGACTAACCGCCCTGCCATTGCCGATAGCTGGTACAATGATTATGCGCGTTTCGTCGGGACGGAAGGCGGCTACTATTTTGTAAGCCAGGTGGATATTTTCAAAAAGAATCCGCAAAAATACAAGCATGTTTTGACAAGGGATGAGTTTACTCGTGCTGTAAGCAAGAACAGGCTCGGCTGCATTGAATTTATCTCCTTGCAAGACCTTAAAGGCGCAAAGGCTTTTGGTGGCGATTACGAAAAACTCCGCGAAGTTTCTGAACTTGATTGGGATGTGCTGATTCTTGACGAGGCGCACGAGGGCGTAGAAACCGATAAAACGGATGTTGCCCTGGAACGCATCAAACGCCGTTTTACGCTGAACCTTTCGGGCACCCCGTTCAAGATGCTTGCTTCCGACAAGTTCCCCGAAGAGGCTATATTCAACTGGACATACGCTGACGAACAGGAGCGTAAAAAGGAATTTGCCGAAAAGGGTGTAGAGAATCCTTACGAAGACTTGCCGAAGCTCAATCTGTTCACCTACCAGATGTCAGATATGATGGGTGCGAAGGCCGATGCCGGAACTCTCATTGATGACGAAGAAACGCAATATTACTTTGACTTGAACGAGTTCTTTAAGACGAATGCTTCGGGGTATTTTGAACATCTCGAAGATGTAAAGAAGTTCCTGGACGCTCTCACGGAGCAGAAAAAGTACCCGTTCTCGACCGATGAACTCAGGAACCAACTCAAGCATACGTTCTGGTTGTTGAATCGCGTAGATTCTGCCGTTGCCTTGAAAAAGCTTTTGACACAGCACCCTGTATTCAAGGAATATACGGTTGTCCTTGCTGTAGGCAATGGCGACGAGGAACTGGAAAACCAGAAGGCGATTACCGCTGTTCGCGAAGCTATCAAGAAAAACGAAAAGACTATCACCCTTTCGGTGGGGCAGCTTACGACGGGTGTGACCATTCCCGAATGGACTGCTGTTCTGATGCTTTGCTCCATGCGCTCTCCGGCGCTGTATATGCAGGCCGCTTTCCGTGCCCAGAATCCGTGCCTTTTCTTGGATAAGGATGGCAAAACATATCGCAAAGATAATGCGTATGTGTTCGATTTTGATCCGGCACGCACGCTGACTATCGTTGAAACTATCGCGAACGACCAGTACAAGGATACTGCCGGTGGTGCAGGCGATAGCGAAAAGCGCAAGAAGCATGTTCTGGAACTATTGAACTTCTTCCCTGTGGTAGGCGAAGACGACAATGGCGAAATGATAGAGCTGGATGCCGAAAAGGTGTTGTCCATCCCGAGGCATATCCACGCCAAGGAAGTCGTGAATCATGGTTTCATGAGCAATTTCCTTTTCCAGAATATCAGCGGAATTTTTGCTGCACCTTCGATTGTAAACGACATCCTCAAGAAGGTGAATCCTGTCACCAAGGCAGAAGCGGACAAGAATATTGTCACCCCTGAACAGGCTAATGAACTTCCGCTTGATGGAAATGGAAATGTCGATGTTCCCTCGGAACAGGTGGTCGGGACAGCCGCAGATAAGTTCGGTGATCCGGTATTCGCAAGACAATCAAATGATTTTGAAAAAGACGTGAATCGGTTACTGCGAGACCACAAGCCCACGGAAATTGAAAATGTCGTTAAGGAATTGACCGCTGTTTACGATGCCTCTGTAAAGGATGTGGCCGAAGAAGCCAAGGTCAAGTTTGGCCAAGAGATGACAAAGTCCCAGTCCAAGGAATTTGAACGCAAACTGCATGATTATGGGCAAAAGAAAATCAGCTCTGCTGCCGCCGATTTCAAGATAGAAGCCGGTACAGCGGAACACAAGCGCGACGAGGCGTTGAAAAACTGCAATTCCAAAGCTGAAGAAAAGCAAATTCAGCAAGAATTCAAAAAGGAAATAGATGCTGCTGAGAAAAAATTCAAAGAAACCGTTTCGGATACATCGGACATTTGGAAAAAGGCGACGGAGGAAACCGTCAAGGCTGTAGAAGAAAGCAAGATTGAAAAGAAGAAAAATGATATTGAAGAAAAGGTTCGCGACCACCTGCGTGGATTTGCCCGCACGATTCCCTCTTTCTTGATGGCCTACGGAAATGACAATACGACTCTCGAAACATTTGAACGCGACATTCCGGGCAACGTATTCCTCGAAGTAACGAGTATTACTGTTGACGAATTCAAATTCCTTCGCGATGGTGGTGATTACACCGACGAAAATGATGGGACGAACAAACACTATGATGGCCACCTCTTTGATTCAGTCGTATTCAACGACTCCGTGAAGGAATTTATGCGCAAGCGTTCGGAATTGGCGGACTACTTCATGGAAGATGTGAAGGGCGATATTTTTGATTACATCCCGCCGCAGAAGACGAACCAAATCTTTACACCGAAAAAAGTCGTAAAGGACATGGTGGATATGCTCGAAAAGGAAACTCCGGGCTGTTTTGATGACCCGGAGCACACCTTCGCAGACCTGTACATGAAATCGGGACTCTATATCACCGAAATCATCAAGCGTCTTTATCGTTCAAAGAAGATGAAGAAACTCTTCCCTGACGACAAGAAAAGGCTAGAGCATATCGTCAAGAATCAAGTCTATGGGGCTGCGCCCACCGAAATCATCTACATGATTGCTATGCACTACATTCTCGGCTTCAACAACGAAATCGATGGCAAAACCGCATCGCAAATTCAAGCGCTTTATCCGAATTTCAAGATGAAGGATACCGCAGAACTCGCTAAAGAAGGGAAACTTGCTGAGTGGGTGGGGAAGGCGTATAAGTAGGGCCTACTAATTATAGTAATTCTATCAGATCATAGAAATAGTACAGGTTGCCACGTTTTTTTTCATCTGCGAAAACGATATTGCCAGCCGTGAGTTTGTCCAACATTCGGTTGACTGTGGTGTTGGATAGTCCCGTTTCTCGTTCTATGGAACGACTGTTTTGAATCGGGTTTTTGAAGAAACAGACGAAAACCTGTTTTAGCAATCGTGATGAAGAAATGTTGGTCACCTTTTTTAGGCTGGTGCTATATAATTCTTCAATCTTTTGGACGTTTCCTTCATATTTGATACATTGCCTATCCACGATTCCAAGGAAAAATTTAATCCATTCGTTCCACGTGCAACCTGTTCGCACGTCATTCAGCATTTTGTAGTAGCGGAATTTTTCCTTTTCGATAGCCTCGCTCAAAAAAAGCCACGGCATTTCGATTTCTCGCACTTTAAACAGAAATAACGGAATGAGCATACGGCCCAATCGTCCGTTGCCGTCGGCGAAGGGGTGGATGGTTTCGAATTGTTCGTGTATAACGGCTGCATTTATCAGGTTTCTTTCTCCAGATTCCGGGTTGTTCATGAATCGGATCAGGTTGTCCATCAAGGGTTTTACGCACTTTACCGCTGGTGGAACAAAAGTAATTTCTTTTGATTTCTCGTTTTGAATAAAATTCTGTTCAGTGCGGTAGCAACCAATGGAATTTGTGGTCCTATGGACATTTCCGCTCAAAAGAATCCTGTGCATTTCAAGAAGCATTTCTTCTGTAAAATTTCCGGTGCGCATCAGGTATTCTCGTCCGTATCGAGTTGCGGCGGAATAATTCCTGACTTCGTTAACATCTTTGTCGGAGTTGTCTTCAAGAACAGTCTTTTCCAGGGAATTTTGTAACGACGTTCTGGTTGTTTCCATGCGACTTGAGTGCAGACTCTCTTTCATGTACATCGAGGTCAAGCAGGATTCCCGCGCGATAGACCTTTTGAGTACCGCCGAATAAACTTTGAGACGCGAAACAGAATCGACTAATTCGTCTATAAAGAGCGCTTTATTGATATGCTCAAAAGCGGCTTCAATGTTTTCAGCATTGTACGGATTCAACATCTTGGAAACAAATATACAATAAAATGTTTATAAAAAATGATTTTTACGCTCTTTTCTTTCGTACTTAGTTTAACAGGCAAGTGTTTTTGCCCCTAAAATGCTGTTTTTAGGCTGATTTCGCCATTTTTGGTTTCCGCAGCCTTTCTACAGCCATACGACCAGGTATGACAGAGCCTAATTTCTGGTTCTGTCAAGCATGATTGTTTCTGTTTTGATTTTTTTTGAAAAATAAATTAGCGAGACCTTTTTTAGCAAGGAGGTGCACATAGGTGCGGTAGATGTAGGAATTTTTCTATATTCCGCACTAATGGTGAAATCCCTTGCCTATATAGCACTATTTCTTTGCCTTGGACTGGCGCCGCTCTATGCACAGAGCGACCCTTTGCAAAAAGGGAAAACGGGTATTGAATCTATTGATACCCTTACCGTAAATGAATGGGATGTTCCAACGGATAGAAATTCCTTAGTGTTGACGATGCTTTTCAGCTTATTCCCTGGTGGTGGACATTATTATACGGAACACTACATAAGGGGAGGTTTTATTACTGGAATCGAAGCTTTCCTTTTTTACGAGGTTTATTATAATAAGTCATTTCAAAAGGATAGAGTGTTAAAACAAGCTCGCGCATTTCAGGATTCGGTCGGCCTATATACGAAAAAACTAGCCTTTGCCGATAGAGATAGTATTTTTTCGTATCAGAAAAAACGCAATGAATTTGTTAATCGGGTTCGTGAGAAAAGCGACAAGAAAAAAGAGCAAGAGGATTTGCGCATAGCAGAAAACGCCTGGCTTTTGGGTTTACACTTGTATGGTATGTTTGATGCTTTTGGAATTTGGTGGAATAACAACTATAGAAGTGTAGAGTATCGCAGTATGAAAAAAGCGATTCTTTGGGGCTTGATCCCGGGCTTTGGTCAGATGTACAATGGAGAATTTGGAAAAGCTGGCTTATTGTATATGGGCCTTATTGGAGCAAGCACAAGTATATGGACTTCTCAGAAGATGGTTGATTATTACGTTGGACGAAAACACGTAATGGAAGCGGAAAGCCCTGAATCCGAGGACTACGAGCGTGTTGCCGAGCGAACTACCTATTACCGTAAAAATAGGAACCAGTACATTTGGGGAATTGCGCTGATCTATCTATACTCTATCGGTGACGCCGCCGTCGACGCTCTCTTGAGTGATTTTGACAATCCAATCCATTTGGCTCTATTGCCAAGCCTTACGGGTGGAGCTCAGGCTTTTCTAACCCTTGATTTTTAACCCAGGGGCAGGGGTGGCATTTGAATGCCATCATGAATTTTGACAAAAGTTCCGCGATAGTGGCCATTGGAATTGCGCTTGAATTCGAAACGATTGACCATGGTGTAGCTGAATTCTCCCTCTACAAATCGACTGTCAGGGAGTCCACATGCAAAATGCTGCAGAGCGGCAATAACCCCTGCATGGGTTACCCACAGAAATTCGCCATTGTCGTCGAGGCTGTCCAGAAATTTTTCGACACGCTTGTCCACATCGTAGAAACTTTCACCATTAGGGAACCGAAAGCCTCTCAAGTCATGAACCCATGCAGACATTTCGTTTTTGGGAACGGCGGTAAGTTTTTGGCCTTCCCATGTTCCAAAATTGATTTCTTGGAGTGCGTCTTCTTTTTGTAAGGGAAGTCCTGTTGCTTTAGAGACTTCTTCGGCTAGTCGCAAGCAACGAAGCAGCGGACTAGTGAAAAGTCTGGAAGGCTTGGCGTCTGTTTTTAGAAAGGCATCTATTGCAGATCGGGATTCTTCAGGAAAGGTCGTAGAAACATCAAAATCCAGGCGTCCGTAACAGACATCATTGGGGTTGTATGGCTTGGTGTGTCGAAAAGTCCAAAGAATCATGGCATAAATTTAGATAATTAGAGTTACTTGGCAATACGGCTGCATATAGGGCAGTTTTCCACCTTGTGGCCACGGGCCTTGCAATAGGTTCGTCCGTAGTAGATAATCTGCAGGTGGCGTTTTTCCCACTCGTTTTCGGGAAAGATTTTCATCAGGTCTTTTTCGGTCTGTTCGACGCTACTGCCGTCGCTTAAGCCCCAGCGTTCTGCCAGACGGTGGATATGCGTATCCACCGGGAATGCGGGAATCTTGTAGGCGTGGCTCATGATCACACTTGCGGTCTTGTGGCCTACGCCGGGCAGGGCTTCCAGTTCTTCAAAGGTGCAGGGGACTTTTCCCTTGTATTTTTCTACCAGGGTCTTGGACAGGTTGAAAATGTTCAGGCTCTTGGTGTTGAAAAATCCGCAGGGCTTGATGATTTCGGCAATGCGTTTCACGCCCAGCTTGACCATGGCGGAAGGAGTAGAGGCTTCCTTGAAAAGAACCTTGGTTACCTGGTTTACCCGTACATCGGTACATTGGGCGCTGAGCACAACTGCTACCAACAACGTGTAGGGGCTTTTGAAATCCAGCGGAATGGGCGGGTTCGGAAACAACTCATCTAGAGTTTCGCTAATGAACTTGATCTTGTTGGAGTTTGCTCTAGCCACTAGATCCTAGTCTCTAAGCTCTATTTACAGTCCCGCGTGAAGTCCTGCTGCATGTTGAAGCTGGGCGTTTCGTCGTCGGGGTGGCCTACTTCTACGGCAGGGACCCCTGCGTAGGTGGTGTGAGGCGGCACGTCGGTCAGCACTACCGCACCGGCGCCAATTTTTGCGCAGTCGCCGATGTGGATGTTCCCTAAAAGCTGTGCGTGGGCTCCAAGCATCACGCCGTTCCCGATTTTCGGGTGACGGTCTCCGACTTCGTTGCCGGTTCCGCCTAGGGTCACTCCGTGCAAAAAGCTCACGTTGTTCCCGACTACGGCGGTTTCACCGATGACGATATTGGTGGCGTGGTCCACGAGAATTCCGTGGCCAATCTTTGCTGCCGGGTGGAAATCCATGCCGAACTTGCGGCTGATGATGTTCTGGAGCATCTTGGCCGGGAACTGACGGTCTTCTTCCCAGAGCACATGTGCTACGCGGTAGGCTTGCAAACCCTGAAAACCCTTGAAAAGCAGAAGCGGTTCCAGATATCCGGTGCAGGCGGGGTCGCGAAGTACGGTGGCCCGCAAATCGTGTACGGCATCGTCCAAAAGTTCCGGATGCTTGACGTACAGTTCGTTGAAAATCTTTTCCAGCTCAGTTCGGTCAATGACTTCTCCCGCCAGCTGGCAGGCAAGCGTTACCGAAAGCATTTCCGCAAAGTTCTTGCGGCTCAGGATTTGTTCTTCTAGCATCAGGCGGGAAAGGGGTTCCCGCTTTACAAGTTCCTGTGCGTCTTTCCGCAGTTCCTTTTCGATTTCGTCTATAGTCATCGCGTTCAAATTTAGAAATTAGGCATTAATAGATAATCATTAAATCCTTGGTTTTGCCGCTGGAGCCCGCCCTATAGCGGTAAACACCGGGAACCATCTTGGATTTTATAAAGCTTTCGTCTAGGCAGTGGGTTTCGCTGTTATATTTTTCCCGGAAAATCAGGTCGCCCCTGCGGTTACGGATTTCGATGAATTTTTTGTCCAGAGGCAGTGGAGCAAAACAAAGGTTCCCGTGCCGCCAGGGGGTGGGGTAGGCCCGCAGGGGTTTTGAGGCTAGTTTCCCGGGCAGGGGAGAGGGGTTCTCGAAACGGCTGAAAATCCAGATGATGGAATCGGCGGCGAAGCTTTCGGTTCGCAGTGAATCCTGGGTGTTTATGCTAGAGATTTTCCGCAGGCGGGCATGGTTGTCCTTGAACAGCAGCACAGAAGCCTTGCCGGCATAGTTTTCGAGATTCGGGAAACCGGCTCCGTAGTAATTGTAGGAGAATATGGAGGAATCGGGCCTGAATCCTTCGGTGCTATAAATGTAGGGAATCGTTTTCCAGAGAGGCTGATCCGCAGAAAACCAGGCGCTGGAATCTACGGCCTTGCTGTTCTTGCCGGAATAGGCGAGGCGCTCCGCAAAGTCTTGAAAAACGTCTTGCGGATTTTTCTTGCGGGCCTCGACAGCACTTGCGTACTGTTGCCGGAAAGAGTTGTCTGGGTTCTTGGAGAAGTTTTCCCAGATGGACTTGTCAAAGAGGGAATCTACACGATTGTGGAGGTACAGGAAAAACAGGGAGGCTCCGTAGATGGCCGTATTTTGGTCAAGTGGGGTTCCGGTCTGATCCAGGAATTCTGGAATATAACGGACATAGTCGTTCACTTCTGGGGCCCCCACCTCTTCCATGCCAGTGGCAGACGCCTCGAACCAGAAATTCATGTGCTCGTAAGGGCTCAGGTAGCGGACCTGGATGGCGTGGTACAGTTCGTGGAATGCCGTGACGCGGATGGCCTTGTCCCATTTTTCGGCGTAGGAATATTTTTCGGTGGCGTGGATAATCGGCTTTGTGGATTTCCAGTATTTGCATTTCTTTCCGCCTACATCCAGGCTGGCGTATTCGGGATTGAACAAGTCAACGACCATAAAGTCGTTGTCAATCATAAGCTCCGAAGTCTGCCAGTTGTTTCTGCCGGAGAAATTCGTGACGGCAAAGCAATCTTCGCAAAATCCGGAGCTGCCGTGAACGGTTTTGGGATTGCGGACAAGGTTCAGTTCCAGGACTTCGACTCCGTAGAGCTCGGGCTTAACGGGCTTTTGGTAATGGACAGTGGTGTCCCTGCCTTTTGGAACCAGCATTTTATTTTTTGTAACATGCAGGTCCCAGGCTTTTTCCAGGTTGACGGCCAGGCTGTCTACGAATTTTTCCGTAGTAGCATGAGGCCCGTTCAGTACATAGAAAATCTGGAAATGGGAGGTAGTCTTGGAATAGACGGAGTCGTAGTAATCTTCGGCTTCGCAGGACCCCAGCGTGGTTGTTGCTGCGGTCGTGACCTTTCCCTTGTTCTCTATCCAACTTTCTACTGCCTGCATGGTGCCGCACCGCCCGTGGGCAAAGACAGAAACGGCTAGCGTCGTTGCTAGGATTGTCCAAACATTTAAAGTGATGCGCAAAGTCCTGGACACGGTTGCTCCTACAGAATACCCTGCAATTTTTTCAGAGCCGTTTCCCTGACGGCTTTGTCGAAGGTAATGGCCTTTTGGTGGTATGGCTTGATTCGTGCGTCCACGATCAAGGGGGGCTCGCAGGCCCAGTGCTTGTGGACGTAACGCTCGTTCAGACCGTATAAATCTCGGGCCGGATCCGACCGGGTAAAGGTCAGCCACAAGAAGTCTTGGAGGTTTGTCTGCGGGTGTTCCTCTCCCAATGTAGCTGTGTCATCTACGATGCTTACCCATGGGTAGTTCTCGCGGAAATTCCAGTTTGCAAGGGAATCCCGCAAGGCGGCAATTCCGCTCTCGAAAGATTCCGCCATGCCGCTGTTCCATTTCAGCGCAAGGACTCCAGGCATTACAATTTTGGCATCGGTAAAGGCAGCTGGCAGATGTAGGCTCTGCAGGTCGGCGGTATCGTTTCGCAGGTCGCGAATCTTGGGCCCTGCGGCGGCAATGACCAGCTTGGAGCCGTGATTTAGGGAGCTGCCCGTGTAGTCCAGCGTGTCCGTGGTAGTTTCTGTCTGAAAGTGCAAATCCCTGTCCGTGCGGAGCCGTTCCAGAATGTGGCCGAAAAAATCCGGGATCTTGTTCACGTCCAGCTTTGGATTGTCCTCTTTGGCGGCAATCATCAGGTACTTGGTAAGGCTCACCTGGTTAAATCCTAGCAGGGCGTTTGCCGTCTTCAAAAGCTCCATGGGTTCCCGTTCTTCGGGCTTTGCGTAGGGTCTAAAACTTTCCGAGCCAAGGGCGAGGCAAAGCGGGTGCACGCCCGCCGCATCGACGGCGTGAACGGCGTGGACTCCCGGCAAAGACGCAGGCACCATGGGTTTTGTCACCTTGTGGATAAAATTCCCGAAAAGGGTGTCTTCTTGCGGCGGGCGGCCTACTACGGTAAAGGGGTAGATGGCGTTCTTTTTGCAGAGGACCTTCTTTACCTTCAGGTAGGGGAACAGGTGCTTTCCGGAGTAATAACCCACATGGTCTGCGAAGGGGCCTTCCGGCTTCAAGTCCGGAGCCACTTCTCCTAAGATGCAGAAGTCCGCGTCGCTAGAAACGAGGTAACCGTTATGGATAAAATAGCGGAACCTTCGGCCGGAGAGTATCCCAGCGAAAAGCAGTTCCGACAGGTTCTCGGGCATGGGCATGATGGCGGCGATGGTGTGTGCCGGCGGCCCTCCCAAGAAAATGCTGACCTTTAGCGGGCGGCCTTCTTCTATCGCTTTCTGGTGATGCCTGGCGATGTCCCGCTTGATCTGGTAATGAAGTCCGCATTCGTCGGGGCCGTATTCGTTTCCGGAAATCTGGATACGGTACATGCCCAGGTTCGTGGTCATGACGCTTGCGTTTTTGCCTGGGCGGCTTGCCACCTGGGGCAGTGTAAGGAAGGCTCCGCCGTCGTCGGGGGCGCATTTGATTTGCGGCAAATCTTGCAGAGAGCATTCTTCGAAGTCGGCTATGTTTCCGCTTTTAACGGGCAGGCTGTGGAGTCCGGCTTTTGCCGCCAGTATCAGGTTCCCGAGATGGGGGTGCTTGAAAAAATCTACGGGATTCGATTTGAACAGCACGGCGGCCTTGGTACTTTCCAGGGAGTCCCGGAACAAAAAGTCCATGCGCTGCTGCGTGCCGTAAAGGTTCGCTACCGCAGGGAACTTGCTGCCTTTCACATTCTCAAACAGCAGGGCTGGCCCGCCCTTTTCAAAGGCGATTCGTGCCATTTCGGCCATTTCCAGGTTCGGATCCACCTCGCAGCGGATACGTTTCAAAAACCCTGCTTTTTCCAAATCAAGCAGGGCTTGTTCTAGAGTGGCGTACATGGAAATCCCCAGGTTTTGAGGGCCTTAACCTGCAGTAGCGCTCTGGTCCAGGGCCTCGATGGACTGGGTCTTTTTCTGGGCTTCGTAGGCCAGCATCACGTCGCGGGTGTCCTTGCGGGAATAGATGCCATAGACGATGTTTGCCTTGTCGATAATCGCTGCGAAAACTTCTTCGGGAACATCCGTGAATCCCTGGAAGCTCATCTCGTCGTAGCAGGCGGTCATATTCCCTTCGTCAGAGAAGCAATGCTTTGCGGTGAACCCGCGGAAGGGACCTTCGCCAAGACGCACGGTAATCTTGTTTTCTTTGACGGAACTGACAATGCCGGTCCACTTCAAGGTCTTGAACCCCCACTGGAGGTTGTAGCGCACCGTGGCGCCCGGTTCAAGATTTTTGGGGAAGGTGTAGTGCAACTGGGGGTTCTTGCCCATGGTCAGGTTCATCGGGGCGTATTGCAGCGTCTCCAGAACGTTCTTCAGGGAGAACTCTTGCCAGGATGTTTGACTCAGTTGGACCATACGTGAAAAATGTAGTAAAAAGGGGAGGGATTAGGGGTTAGGATTTAGGGGCTAGGGGTTTGAGGTCGCTTCGCTTTGGGGTATGGGGTTCGAGGCGTGGAATTGCGGGTCTCAAGATTTGTCATCCTCGCCTGCGGCCATTTTAAGAGCTCACAACTGACTACTCATTACTCACTACCAATTCCTCACACCTCACACCTCAAAGGGGCGAAGCCCCGACCTCACGCCTCATTTCTAGAACTCGAAGTCCACCGCTCGGCGTTCGGTGACTACCTTCTTCACGAAGGAGACAATGGCCTGGTGTTCCGGGTGGCCTTGATAGAAATCGAGGGCTTCCTTGGTGCGGAAGGTGGTGTTCAGGGCGATGTCGTATTCCACGTCGCCATTCCCGAGTTCGGCCTTGCCGAAGTTCAGTCCAGATTCGATGCTCACGAGACCGGGAATTTTACCTTCCAGGGCGTGGAAGGCGTCCACCATCTTTTGGCCGTTTTCCTTGGCGGTGGCGCCTTCGGCTTCGGCCTTCAGTTTCCAGAATACGATGTGTCTGATCATGAGTTCCTCTTTTCTTGATAAAGTTTCCGGTATAGGTCGAGCTGACGTCCAAAACAGTCGTTCCAGCTGAATTTCTCGGCGTAGGCTCGGGCCTTTTGTTTCATGGCCTGCATATCGGAGCGGTACAGCTCCACGATGGCCTCTGCCAGGGCATGTGGGGTGCGCTCCTGAAGAATTTTGCCCGCTCCCGATTCCGTCACGTGTTCAAAGGCGGCTCCGGTAGAGGCTCCAATCTGGGCGTTTCCGCTGGCCATGCTTTCCAGGATAGAAAGCCCGAAGGTTTCCCAGCCCGAAAGGGCAAGCCCCATATCTACGCTGGCGTAGTGGCGGGCCATTTCGTCGATGGACTTGATAAAGCCTACATAGCGGATGTGCTTGTACTTTTGTACAGCCTCTTTAACTTGGGGCAGATACGGCCCCGTGCCCGCCAAGATGATTTCCGGCTCGACGCCCAGCCGCTCCGTCAGTTCGTCGTAAGCTCCAAGCAAAAGTTCAATGCCTTTTTCTTCGCAGAACCGGTGCGGGAAAAATATGGTAAGCCTGTCGGGATTTCCGCCCTTGAAGTCGGCCACCAGGGCCTCGTCCCGCTTGGAGGGCGAAAACATCTGGATGTCGCAACCCAGGGGAATCCAGTGGCTGTGGGGGAGGTGGCGCTTTTCCAGCCGGTCCATCACCTCCTTGCAAGAGACCTGAATTCCGTCGAACTTCTTGAATTCTTGCTTGGCGTACCAGAAAGCGACCCGCTCGGCAATGCTTCCGAAAAAGCGCCCTAGTTTGTTTGCAACAGGGCGGCCCACATAGGTGACAGGGAAGTCGGCGTGCCAGAAACTGAGGAGTATGGCTTCAGGGCAAATCCTCTTGGCAGCCTTGCGGACTACAGTCGGTAAAATATAGGGAGAACCCACCTCGATGACCTGGGGCATGTACTTTTTCAGGATGGGGCGAATCTGTTTTTGCTTCCAGATAAAGCGGTATTCCCAGTTTCCGGGGAAACGGTAGGCATCAACATGCTCGATAATGAGTCCCGTCCCTCTTTTCTCGGTGAAGGTGCGGCTGTCGGGCATCACGAATACGCTCAGCACATCTTGGCGGTTCTCGTAGAATGCCATCTTTTGCAGGTGATAACGCCGAACGCCACCTCCAGACGGACTCCAGAAGTTGTTGAAATCGATGATGGTGAAGGGCGCTTGCGGCATGGAACGCAGACTATTCCGCTTCTTGCATCTTGTTGGACATGGGGTCGATGAAGATGGGACATTTGTACTTGTGGCTTACGCCCAGCCTGTTGGAATTCACGGACAGGGTGAGGGTCTTGTTCTGGGAATCCAGCCAGTAGATGGCGTCGGAATCACGCAGGTAGGGCCTCGGGCCTTCAAAGCCTTCTTCGGTGGGTATCAGTTCTCCGCCAAGGAACAGGGGAATGTCCAGGCTCTTGTACAGGTCCAGCATCACGAAGGACCTGCGCTCGTGAATGTCGTCCAGTTCAAGCCGTCCGTCTATCTTCAGGTGGTCCAGACCGTCAATCATCACGATGAGGTCGGAATTCTGTTTCCGCTCTTCTTTCAAGATGCTCATCATCTCGTTGTTGTCGAAGGTGGGGTAGTCTTCCCAGATTTCTAGACGGTTAGTCCGGACCAGGTTCATGAGCTTTTTGGTGGCATCGAGAATTTTGCCGTTAATCGCATCGTCTTCGTTTTGCTTTCGCACTGTAAGGATAGACTCGCCTGTTTCCATGGCCACCATCCGGTCAAAAATCTGCCGGCGGGGCGTTTCCAGGGCGATATAGATAATCTTCAAGATGGGGTTGCTGTCTATAAGGTCCAGGGCAAGGCTAGACAGGAGCGATGTCTTGAGGCCAAAGGGCTTGGAAGAAACGAAGAAACAGCCGGACTGGATGCCGTCGATTTCCTTGGTGAGTTTCGGGAAATTGTTCAAGGCGTAGCCCACGCAGGTATCCGGAGGGCAACCCATGGCGGCATCGTAGTTCTCCTTGATGTCCTGGAGCAGCATGGAACGGCGGTGGGTGTGAACCGTATCCTCTTCGGTCTTGTCGATAAGGTCAAGCAGGTAATCGGCGCCCTTGTCGCGGACCAGAACGTCTACCGTTTCGTCCTTGGACAGCACGATGGACTTGAATCGCATGTCCAGTTCTTCGGCCATTTTCAGGTAACCCTGGATACGGTATTCCTGTTCGCGACGGTTGTCTTCGCGCCTGAGAATGACGGTAGCGGAATCGGCACCGCAGGCCTTGAGCTTGAGCAGGTGGCTCAGAGTCAATTCCTGGTACATGGTGGAAACCACGCCGGGAATCCCCGCCAGGTCTGCAGTCAGGGCATCGAAGAAACCTTCTACGATAATGGGGTTGCTGTTTTCGGGCTGGATATTGAAGGGAATATCGCTTGGGCCCGAGGCAAAAGAAACGTAGGGGTGGGGCTTGCCGTCGTCTTCCATAAGACGACCATACACAGAATGGATCAGTCCTTTGGAATTGCGTGCGGGAATGGTAATTCGGGGTTCGTGGTAGGCTTCCAGGTTGTCCAGATAGAAGCTGACCTGGTGGCGTTCCAGTCCGGAAAGCATGCAATAGCTAAAGAAGGGCTCCGGGTCGCCACTGTAGTAGCCCAGGCCGTAGAGCTGGGCCTGACCGATGTTCCAGCCCCTGGACTGTAGAAATTCTTCGGAAGATGGGCTCTTGCAGGCGGCCCAGTGGCAATAACGGACAAAGCACTCTAGCACCTTGGACTTTTCGCCACCTACTTCCTTGAGCAAAAGGTGGTCGTCTTTCTTGGAGTCCTGTTCCTGTTCGAGGCCGCCCAAGAATTCCAGGGCTTCTGCCCGAGCGGCGGGTTCATCCATGCCGTTGAAGCGGCTCCGCATCACGAATTCTACCAGGTCGCCTTCACTACCGCACTGGAGGCAGCGGTAACGCCAGTAACCCAGGGCGTCGTAGAAGAACAGGGAGGTCTCTTCGGGAGCGTGGAACGGACAACTGGAAATCAGGTTCCGGCCCCACCGGCTGAGGGGAATTCCCAACTGACGGGGGTGGGTCTTTACATGTACAAAGCCTGAGTTTTCCTGGTCAATAAGCATAGGGAGCCTCCATATAGGAATCTAATAAAAAATACCCGGAATGGAACACTTTTTAGGTCATTTTATCTACTTTTTGGCTATGGTTATTCTCGGCATCGACCCGGGCTCTATTACGACAGGATACGCCTTTCTGGAAAAGAATCCGAAGGGGTTTTCGGTGCTGGAATACGGTACCATCCATTCACCGGCATCTAAGTCGTTGGAGGACCGTCTATTACAGATTATCACCAAGCTGGAATCCCTGCTGGACCAGTACCGGCCAGACGCCCTGGCCATGGAAGGGGTGTTCTTTGCCAAAAATGCCAAGAGCGCCCTGGTACTCGGGCATATCCGCGGGGCGGTTCTTGTGGCTTGCCGCAAGCGGGGCATGACCTTTGACGAATATCCGCCCAAGGTAGTCAAGCAGTCCGTTACCGGCGATGGTGCCGCCTCTAAGGAACAGGTGGCCCACATGGTCTTTGCACAGCTCGGGATACAGGGCTCCGACCTTCCGCTGGATGCTTCGGACGCCCTGGCCATCGCCTGGACCCACGGAAATCCGCCGCCCTTGACTGCGGCTCTGAAAAAACGGCCTACGGTCCGCAAGAAAAAGGCCTCTGTCCAGCAGTGGAAAGACCTGATCAAGAAGATGGGAGTGGAAATTTAATGACCGAAGATTTGTTGCCCTACGGACTTGGAAAGCCGAACCTTGTAGAGGTGGCTCCCGGTTACCTTGTGGATGCCGAAATCCTGCCTTTTTTGAACAAATTAAAAGATGCGGCTGCGGCGGAAGGATTTGAACTTCGGATAGAATCGGCTTATCGCCCTTTTGAACGGCAACTTTCCATCTGGAACCGCAAGGCACGTGGGGAACTGCCCCTGCTTTCGGCAGAAGGTGTTCCTATGGAACGGCCTCAAGACGAAGAAGAACTGATGTATGCCATTCTCACCTGGTCGGCCCTTCCGGGGGCGAGCCGTCATCATCTTGGGACAGACCTGGATGTGGTCGATGGGCGAGCCTGTCCCGAAGGTTACGAAGTCCAACTTACGCCGGAGGAGTGCTCTGGGATGTTTGCCGCTTTCCACAAGTTTTTGGATGAACGCTTTGCTGCCGACGGAGCTTTCGGTTTTGACCGGGTGTTCGTCCCAGGCCGCGGAAAAATTCGGCCCGAAGGCTGGCACATCGCCCACCTGCCTACCTCCCGCAAGCGTCTGGAGCATTTCTCGCTGGACACGCTCCGCAAGATTTACGAAGGTTCGGACATGGCCTGCAAGCAGGTGGTCCTTGCCCGCCTCCCTCAACTGGCGGAGGAATATATCTATCCGTATTTTGTTTAGGGAATAGGGGTTAGGATCTAGGGGCTAGGATCTAGGGGTTAGGATTTAGGAAGGTGTGGAATGTGCGGCTCGGGTCTTAAACGTTGTCATCCTCGCGAAGGCGAGGATCTGCTAGATTGCAGTAAGCGGATCCTCACCGGAGCCTGCCCTGAGCCTGTCGAACGGGTGAGGATGATGACTCACAACTCACACCTCACACCTCACAACTCACACCTCATAACTCACAACTCACAACTCACAACTCACTATGCTTTCCGGTTCCATCAAATTAAAGTCCAAGCCTTACGGCACCAGCGTTCTCGGAGCGCCTCTCCTGTATTTTCCTTGCAAGGGGGCTTGCCGTTTACTTGTAATGGCTGGAATCCACGGCGAAGAACCGGAGACCACATTCCTCTTGAGCCGAGCCTTGCGCGCCTTTGATGATAACCTGGAATCGACTGCGTTTATCTTGTGCGCGAACCCCGATGGGGTGACTCTTGGAACCCGCGGAAATGCAAACGGTGTAGACCTGAACCGGAACTTCCCGACAGAAAACTGGAGTGATGCTCCGGTGCGTTCACGCTCTATTCTGGAGGCGGAACGGGACATGGAACTTTCCACAGGGGCAGCTCCTGCAAGCGAGCCGGAAACCAGTGCTTTAATCCAACTGGTGGATACTCTTGTGCCACAGGCGGTGGTGGCTCTCCACAGTCCCATCGGCTGCATTGACGCTCCCGAAGAAACGCCTCTTGTGAAAAATCTCCAGGCGGTGTTCAATGTTCCATACGTCAAGGATATCGGATATAAAACTCCAGGCAGCTTTGGTACCTGGTGCAAGGAACGTAATCTTGAATGCGTTACGGTGGAGCTTCCACGCCTTGCTCCGGAGCTTTTGTACGAACGCTACGGGTTAAGCTTTGCGGGATTTCTAAAAAAATACCCCGGCACGCAGCCGGGGTGACATCAAAAAAAATCCTAAGCCCTAGTCATTACTTTTCGAAGCCTTTGCTTCTTCAATAATCTTGCTGCGGTTGATAAGGCCTACGCTAAAGCCGATGACTAGGTAGCATCCGCCGAGAACAAGCAGGTATTCCAACACGTAGGGGACCTTTTCGGAAATAAACATGAATCCGGCAATGTAGGTGAGTACGATCAGCACGCCTTGGAAAATGTTGAAGGCCTTGTTCTTGCGGGGCTGAAGCTTGGGCAAGAACAGGGGGCTCACCATCAGGATGCCTGTGGCAAGCATCACCACAACGGGGATAAACACCAGCGCGGAGTTGGGGTCGGTAAAGATTCCCTTGGATTTCAGGAATACGACCAGGGTGGCGTTGATGGCGCCAGCAAAGGTGGAGGGGAGTCCTGAAAAATGATGGTGGTAGGTGTCGGAATCGCAGGCGTTGTACTTGGCCAGGCGCATGGCGGCACAGAGAACATAGATAGAGAATGTCACCACCAGCAGGGCCGCGTTCTGCTCAAAGAACTGGGGAGCGCAAATCTTGTAGGTAAAGAACACGCAAAAGGCGGGAGCAAGCCCAAAAGCAATCAGGTCGGCAAGGCTGTCGAACTGGGCTCCGAATTCGGAGCTGGCGTTTACCAGGCGTGCAGCAAAGCCGTCCAACTTGTCCAAAAGCATGCTGAGCATCACGAAGTAGGCACCCATGCGGAGCGTGTCGGTAGAGGTGAAGGAATCAAAGGCTCCCGTAACCCAGCAGATGGCAAAAACGCCTAACAAAAAGTTCATGCTAGTAAATGCGTTCGGCAAAATAAAACGAGACTTTCCCACGATCAACTCCTTGTTTTTACAACACAAATCTAAAAATTTAATTCAGGACAGATCCTAGTTCCGAAAACCGAAATCCGAAATCATTTTACGGCCTGAATTTCCCACAGCGCCTTCACTCCGGCGGCAACAATCAAGTGCTGCGGCGGTGCGTAGGGGTTCTCTTCGGTGGGGAAATTGGTCCAGTGCTTGGTGGAGAACTGATAGTACTGGGTTGGCCTGTACATGACCGGAAGCACCGGTATGGTTTCCATAAAAATTTTGTTCAGTTCGCGGTAGGCGAGTGTCAGTTCGGCTTCGTCGCGGATAGTGGGGATCTTGTCCAACAGTTTATTTGCCTCGTCGTTGCTGAAACGACCCTGGTTGGAGAAGGCATCCTCGCCCACAGGTTTGAGCCCGATGGGACCCATAATCTGGGAGAATCTTGTCCAGGGTGTTGCTGCAGAAAGCTCAGCCGTCTGGGTCTTCATGGCGAGGTCGAAGGTTCCCAAGCGCAGGTCCTTGTCCCACACGCCGTAGTCCACGAAATATTCTTCGGCAGGAATGCCGATTTCCTGGAAGGTTCCGGCAATGACCTTGATGGCGTCTTCCCAGTCGGTCCAGCCCTGGGGGCATTCCAACTTGATGGTGCGGACGGGGCTGCCATCGGGGTTCAGAAGAGCGCCTTCGGCATTCCAGGAATAGCCCGCATCCTTCAAAATGCTACGGGCCTTGTCCAAATCGAATTCATATCCATATTTTTCGGCATCATCTTTATTGAAGAATTTGCTTTCTGTACCGAAGGGCAGAATAAAACCAGATTGCATGGCCGGTGTATAGTTGGATATAGCACGCGCCTTGACTTTTTCGAAGTTGATGCTATGTGCAAGAGCTCTGCGGAAAGCAACATCACTAAAGGGCTTTTGATGATGGGCTATCAATAACGTAGTAATGGACCCGGGCTGGTGGTACGGTTCGTTCCTGCTCCAGGCGCGAATACTGTCCTTAACCTTGTCCCAAATACGGGGAAGGAAAATGGAAGATACGTCCAGGTTACCCTTGACCATGGCACTGTTGAAGTGGTTGTTGCCGTTGTACAAGGAGTGGATGATGTATTTGGGGGCGGGCTTTTTGCCGCCGTGCTTTACATTGCCCCAGTAATTGTCATTCCTTTCCAGGACAATCTTGTCGGGGGAGAATGTTTTTAAGTCGTATGGTCCGGAAACTACGGGATTGGAGTCGTTTTTAAATGCCGTGACCTTGGCCATGTCGTATGTTTTATTGCTTACGGCATTTAGGACAATGGGACCAAAGACTTTTTTGGGGAGAATGGAGGTTTCCGCTATGGCATTTAGGAGAATCAGGGGGTTCCGATTCTCTTGATTTAAGGAGAATGTAATGTTGTTGTTGCTGTCTGCAGAAATCTTCTTGATATAGTTCCAGTTGCCATGCCTTGGGGTGGGCAGGATTGAATCAATGAAGAAGGAAAAAATAACGTCATCCACGGACACCGGTTCGCCGTTATTCCATTTGGCCCGTTCGTCTAGATGAACGATGACGGCGTCGTCAGTCTGCTTGAAACTGTCGGCAAGCATGGGTTCCAGTTCGCCATTAAGCTGGTTGTAGGTAACCAGGGTCTCGTACATAAGGCGGACGTTCCCGTCGATAGGGAAATTGGGGTCGTAGTCCAGAGGGTTGAACGTTGCCGGAGGTGCCCAGTCGAACCCTCCAATATAGAGGGTCTCACTTCTTGGGTATTCTTGCTGGCTCTGGACAACCTCTGAATTTTCTTCGGTCTTGCAACCGGAGAAAGTAATCAGAACGCCTGTAAGGGCAAAGACGCTTAAAACCTTGAAAAATGTCAAAATCTTCATCCTTCTAAAAGACAATTACAACATGTAGAAATGTAATGTTTTTTCAAAGGAAAAACCACTATTTTGAGGCTAAAAGCAGTCTAAATCGGAGTAAAAATGGATGAATTTTGCCATTTAGAGGGAAAATCCATACAACAACCTTTTAGAGGATGCGCTAAAGAGGGTCCTGTTCAGGATAAACGGTGTTCCTGCTCCACCGGGCGTGCTGAAGCGGTGAACGATTTTCCCATCAGAAAGAGATATGGCGACAACTTCGTTACCCTGGTCTAGCCAAGCCAGATTATCCTCTACGAAGGGCTTTGAAAAGATGGAACTTTTTCCCTGGAATTTCCATAGGGGCGTTCCAGAGATGGTATACAGAAGTAGGCTTTGGTTTGCAAGCCCCACTAGGACGCAATTTGTCCCCTTGTAGGGGAACGCCTGAAGCGATGCTATTGGGGACTCCATCAGAATTTGTAATGGCTCCTTGGCTGGGGTCCTTGCATCATAAATGAGAAGCCTGTTGTTGTTGGTGGCAAAGACTATAGCGGAGTCGGCATGGGTCATTTGCGAGATGCCTGCCTGGATCCGCCCTGATTCCTGCTTGATTTGTCCAGATCCTTCCCATAGGTGGGTGATGTTGCCTTCTAGGCTGGCCGTTATAATTTGGGAGTCGTCCCTTGCAAAAAGGAACGGTAGGTCAAAAATCTTTCTAGACCAGGCCAATCTTCCATCGGGCCTAGTGAGTTTCATTAGGAATCCGTTCCAAGTAGAAATATAGATGGTTTCTGGTTCTAGCGTAATGTTGAAAGCCTTTCCGGGAAGTTGAATGGTCGCCTTTTTCCCGTCCTTGCTTAGGTCGTAAATGTTTAGGCTGAATCCGGAAGCCAAAGCTAAGGACTTTTCATCACTGCTGATAACTGGACTGTTATCCATCTTGGACAAGGTCCTTGTCCAACGAAGTTCGCCGTTTTCGGCGTTGATGCAAATTAAACGATTTGCCGCCGGGTCCACGGTGAAGAGATTCTTTTTGCTGCCGAAGAACTGAGGGTATTTTGTTTTCGGAGATATGTTTAAAAGGCTTACGAATTTGGCGCCAATGGCTTTTCCGTAGCGTCCAAGTATAAGTGGTGTTACCTGGGGGTTGCTGACAGATAGGCGTACGGCTTCGGCCCATGCTTTCTGCCGTTCCTGTTCCTTGCCCTGGGTGTTTTCTAGTTGCAGGGCTTTGAAAAGCCATGCTTCGGCATTGCCGGGCTCCAATTTCAGCAGAGAGTCCAAAACTGATGTGAGCTTGTCCCATTGAGCTGTTTCAGCTAGTATAGCGGCCTGTTGCGAAAGCAGGCTCGATGCAAGGGGTGTCTTGCCATAATAATTTGGAGCTATGCCTTGTAGGTTTTGTCTGTCAAAATTTAAATAGGTGTTTCCGTCAGTGAGGATAGGGGCCGTGACAATAGGTTTTGCGAAGTTGAAGTTCCAAAGGGGACGGAGCAGAGTGTCTACCACAATAAGTGCCCCTTCGCTAGTAAATAGTCCGAGGGTTCCCTTTGCTAATGGGTGGATCCTGTCTGCATCGCTTCGTGTAACTGAAATAGGGGTGCCTGTATTGAGGTTCACCAGAGAAATACGGCCTGAAGCCTCAAGTACTGCAATTTTTCCTTCAAAGGGAACAATGTTTTCTATGGTATTAAACGAAACTTTCCAACGAGGCTCTGTACCCTTGAGTAGGTTGTAACAGAACAGGTTTCCTCCTGAGTAGAATATGATATTATCCTTTGTAATGGTTACCTTTTGAATGGCGTCGTATTGGCTAATGGTAAAGGATTCTGAAAGATTCTCGTCAGACAAAAAATGAAGGGCGTTGTCTGGACAGTTTAAAACAAAATGTTCTATAGGTGCGTAATAAGATTCCACGATGCATTCGTTGTATTTGTCGCTTGATTGCTCTTGTTCGCCTTTTTTATTGACTAGGGCAATGGCATAATCCCCTTGGATCAGGCTTTTTTTGTTGCCAGTGACGATTCCTTTAGGGTTTCTTAGAGCAAAGGCTTTTGCCTTGCGAACGTTGTTAAATGGCTTAAAACGAAGACTGTCTTTTTCTGGTAAAAAGAACCATATTCCAGTATTGTCTATTTTCAGCACTTCGGCATCGTTTGCTACGTTGGCGGAAACTCTAATAAGAGAATCGTTTTTGATTTTGTATATGTTTCCATCTTGTAGGTGAATGTAAGACGGGGATCCCTCAAAAATTTTAAGTATAGGGGACTTCAGATGAAGGGTGTTTTTTTGGATGGTTTCTGGAGAGCTTTCGGTTGCTGCGATTCTTTCGGAAAGCCAGTAGGCTTTTCTCGTTATCGAAGTTTTTTTGAGACTTTGCTTATAATAGAGATTTGCAGATTGCGTGTTGCCTGCTAGTTCTTGAATCTTTCCGAGGTAAAAACTCGCTTGTTCCTTGTCTTCGATGTCGCCTTCACTAACGACCTTTTCTAAAATGCCGATTGCCTTTGAAAAATCACCTTTCATTTCAAATAGATATAAGGCTTCTTGGATCGAAGATTCCATTTTTTCGGCCGATGCAAACGATGCAAGCCCGCATAACCACACAAGCATTATTGCCGTGCGTATTGCGTAATGTCCTATGTCCAATCTACGGTTCAGCATTTTTTAGGTGTTAGGTAATAGGTTGTAGGTATTAGGAATAGAGATTCTGGGTTGGGATTTAGGAGTAGATGATTTGTAAAGAGTTGCTTTGTAAGTGTTCGGCTTTGGCGAAATTTGTACATCTAGAAATCATCAACCCTAAAACCTATAACCTAAAACCTATAACCTGGTGACTACACATCAAACTTATACCCTGCTCCTCTGATAGAAAGAATGATTTTGGGGTTGGCTTGGTCATCTTCTAATTTTTTGCGAAGGTTCACGATATGGTTGTCAATTGTTCGGGTAGAAGGCATGTTGTCGGTGGTGTAGCCCCAAATATCTTGCAGTAGGTCTTCTCGTAGAACGACCTCACCCTTGTGCTGCCAGAAATACTTGAGAATCTGGAATTCCCTGGCGGACATTTCTAGGGGGACACCTCCCTTGGTGGCTTCGTACTTCTTGAAATCTAGGTGGATGTCTGCGAAGTCTACTACATCGGAAGGTGCCGCAGCCTGTGCGGGGGTGGCTTCTGTATCAACCCTACGAAGGAAGGCCTTAACTCGGGCCAAGAGTTCCAAGATGGAGAAGGGCTTGGTTACGTAGTCATCTGCCCCCATCTCGAGCCCGGCTACCTTGCTGGTTTCTTCGGTCTTGGCAGTAAGCATGATGATGAATGTCTGCGGGTGTTTCTTGCGGATGACACGGCAGACCTCGAAGCCGCTCTTCTTTGGAATCATCAGATCGAGGATTACCAGGTGCGGCATAAAGGAATCCGCCTTGGCGATGGCTTCTTCGCCATCGGCAGCGGTTTCTACGATATAATTTTCCAGTTCGAAATTGTCTTGCAGACCGAGCCGGATAATTTCTTCGTCTTCTACGATGAGAATTTTGTGTTGCATGTTAATCCACCTTTCTAAATCTAACTGTAAAGTTGGAGCCTTTGCCGGGCTTGCTCACCAGAGAAATGGTTGCTTTGTGTGTCTCTGCCACACGTTTTACAATGGCGAGTCCAAGTCCAGAGCCTTTTGTACTACGGGTCATCTCGTCGCCAACCCTATAAAAATCATTAAATATATTTTTTTGTTCCGAAGAGGGAATGCCCACGCCCGTGTCAATTACTGAAAATACGGCGCGGTCGTCTTCGTTGTAAACCTTGATTTCAATGTCGCCGGGAGCATTGGTGTATTTAATCGCATTTTCTATTAGATTCTGCGCTAGGCTATAAAGTGCCGTGTAATCGCCCATGACGTACACGTTGGGGTCAAAGTGCGTTTTGAAAGAAAGACCTTTTTCTACACCGATATCTTCTACCGATTCAAAGACCTTTTTTGCACATACAGAAAAATCCAACTTTTCCCACTTGAATGCACCTGTACCGTGCTCCATGCGTGTGTAGTTTAGGATGGCTCCGATCAGATTTTCTAGTCGGGAGGCTTCCTTGTTGATGAGTCCAGAGTATTCCTGGACTTTTTCGACTTTCATGACGCGCCCTCTAGCCATCATTTCGGCGAACATCTTGATAGAGGTGAGGGGTGTTTTCAATTCGTGAGAAACGCTAGAAAGAAAATTTGCCTTCATGGCCAAAAGCTTGTGTTCCTGAATAAAGAAACGTAGCATAAAGAAGGAGCCAAATATCACCGTAATGAGGGAGAAAAACAAAAGGCCATACATCAGGAGCATTCGATGCCTGGATTCTTTTCGGATTTCGCCTACATCTTTTTCGTAAAGGCTCAATTGCCATGAAGGGGCCGTGCTAAAGAAGACTTGCGAAATGGCATTTGCACTGTCTGGGATAGCTCCGAGTAAAAGCGAATCCTTTGCATCGGTAATGGAAAAGGGAATGTTGTTCCAACGCTGAGCAACATTTCTTAATTTGTCTAAGATACGATGTTGGTAAGCCGGCTCATCTACCTTGGCTATGACAACTTGGTTTCCCGACAACATTGGGTACGATAATCTGAAAAGAGTCAGACCGTTTTCTGATTTGAACAGTACCCCCGACTTGGAGGCATTTTCACTGTGCAATGTTTTTTGGAATAGTTCTTGATTGCGGATAAGGATGTCGGTGTAGTTTAATTGGCGGTTAAAGTTGGATCTTAGGTTCCAAAAGGCTTCTCGTTTTTCTTGTTTCAAACTTTCAAAAGAAAGAATTTGGGTAAAGGCGGATTCAAAGAAAAATCTTGTGGAGGGAATGTCTTCGATTGTGTTTTCTTGCAAGAACTGATTTAATACTGACAGACAGTAGTCCTCGGCTTCCTGGTGCTTTCTCATTTTGACCAGGATTTCAAAATGGAGCAGATTGACGGAGCGGGTGAGGTTGGGCTGCAGGTATCCTTTTAGGTTAGGAGCGCTTTCTAGAGGAATCAGCATCCGCAGGGCCTTGTAGTATTGCTTGGTCTTGTAGGCTAGGCGGATTAATCCTATAACGTTTTGAACTTGCTCGTCCAGTTGTAGTAATGGGATTCTTGGGAGGGTTTCTCTAGAATACTGGATTTCTTGGAGATCCCCCCCTTCCCGTTCGCTCTGGAAAAGCGCTTTTTCCACCGGCGAAGGCTTGATATCGGAGAAACTTCTTTCCGGAGAAAGTAACTTGGATGAAATATCTGGATAGACTAGCGTCCCGTTGTTGTAAAGGAAGATGGCCTCAACGCCCTGTACATCCTTGAAGTTTGCGGCATTGCCAAATTCAAGCAGACTTTTGGGAAGCTCGTACAAGAACAGTGATGCGGCTTTTGTTTCTTGGAGTATTTTGCTCTGTTCTTTTTCGAGAGCTTCTTCTAGTTCCTTTTGTAGGGAAACTCTGTTCTCGTCGAAGTTTTTTTGGATAAGAAAGTTCTCGTTCTGAATATTGCGAAAACTCAAATACGAAAGAATCGCCATCGGCAAAACGATGGCTCCAGCAAAAAAGCCAAAGAACAGGAGGTTGTTGCGTGAGATTCTCAGCCGTCACCTCCTAACTTTAGAAGGGGAGGTGCGACGATATACTGGGGAACAGCAATATGAGAACGCTGGTCCCCATCAGTAAGGTGACCAAAGAAAAAGCTAATGCAGATATGGCTATCAGTGTTTTTGTCACTTGGCTAATTGTGCCTTGTGGGTAACGGAAACCTTGTGGCCCATTTCCACGCGGCGGTTGTTGGAGTAAACTTCTCGAATGAGTACGGCTGCTTCGTGGTCGGTGGCTCGGGCAATGATGCCTCGGCCAAGAAGACGGGGCGGAATGCTTTCGTCGGATTTGTCCTGTTCCCAGATGGCGATGGCATCTCCGGTACGGAACTTGTCCTCTTTGCCTTTGTCAATGAGCACGTAAGAGTAGGCTCCAATAATCAGCATGGGGTCCATAGAATAACGGATTGTTGCCATCTCTTCGATGTCTGCTTTTTGTTCCTTTCCATAGCCGCTCACATTCAGGACTTTCGGAGCTTTTTTGACACGGGCTTTGGATTGGTTAATCTTGATTTCTCTGAAGCTCTGCACAATTTGTGCACGGGACAAGGTGTCGCCAACGGCGGTAATTTTTGCAATGCCCGAAAGTCTAAGCATGGCGTAGGTGTCAAAGCTCTTTCCATGGGTGCCGGGGACTTCGATAGCTCGTGCATCCAGGATTTCTATCAGGTCTCCCTTCTTTGCCTTGATATCGGTCTTTTTGCCGATTCCAACCACCACTTCCATTTCGGGAATGTGGAGAATGGGTTCCTTCCGTTCGCCGGAACGGATGGAGAAGAACTGGTCATCTTTTTTCAGCTGTTCTACATCATAGATTTCAGGAGCGAGAATCTGGTAATAACCGTTGAAAATTTTTGGTGCCGGACGCTGCTTGTAGTAGTAAACGTCATCTTTCTTGGTCTTTTTGGGGCGCTTGTCGCGGTTGCGCAGGTCACCCAACATGTTTTCGAAGTCGCCGTTCCGTGCATCGCCTTGGTCGCAACCTACGGCGGAAACGCCCTTAGGGAGGTTGGTGTCGGCGATGGCGCCACCGCAGGGGTAGCGGTTCTGGGTGGTGGGGATGGCTACAGGTTCTTCTCGGGTGCTGTCCCCGAAGTAGATGGAGTCACCTGGATAAATCCAGTGGGGGTCCTGGATATGCCTGTTGTTTTCCCACAGGTCGGGCCAGGCGAAGGGGTCGTTCAGGAATTCGTCACTCAGGTCCCAGAGGGTGTCGCCTTCCTTGACGATATAGGCAGACGCAACCAGCACTCCCAGACCGAGGCACAAAGTCGCAGTTTTCAAAAATCCCATAGTAATCCTTGTAACTCTTTGAACGTGAACAAGTTATGTAATAATTTAATCTTTTCTTTGCCTAAAAGTAGGGGCTTTTTGCACAAAAAGTGTTTTATGGGCGGGTTTTATGGGATTTTGGGCTGGTTTTTGCCTTTTCCCGCCAAGAAGCCCCACCCGGTCCGGCACGAAAATGGCCAAAATCTCGAATTTTCCGCGGCCGGGTTCCAGGTAGAGAGGAATGGATTTGCGAAGGACATACCCTTGGTTCCTGAACTGCTTGATGAGTTTTTGGGCCTGTTCCAGGTCGGCGGTTTCAATCAAGATACGCTCCGGCCTGACCCCGGCGATGGTTTCGACGGAACCCGCCGGCAGGGGTTCTCCTTCGGGCAGGTTGAAATAGAATGTCCACCGCCCGTCGTTTTCGGACTTGGAAAAGAACTTGGTGAGAAATCCCGGGTCAAAGAACCCCCTGTGAAACCGCATGTTTTCTTGTGGGGCGAGGCGGCTGTTCTGGCGGCTGGACTCCATGGATGTTTCGCGGCAGTCCTGGCTTTCTACTTGGGCAAACAGCGGGGAAAGGGAGGCGGCCACAAAACTCGAACCCGAGTAGAATTCAAAGAACTTGTCGCCTTTTGCAGGGTGGATGGCACTTGCAATTTTTTCCGGGAGCTTTAGCCAGGCGTCCTTGATGCGGGGGGCCCAGTCCAGCACGTGCATACAGAAGCCGGAATCGCCTAGGGGCATAAAGTCCTTGCCGAAATTGCACCTGGATTCGATGCGAGTGCTTTGATGTACGGTGGGGTCAAAGGGCACAAAGGGCTGACACTGGATTTGGTGGCAACTGATGATTTCGGGGCAGGAACGCTCTAGAAAGTCGACGAAGGTCTTGCATTCGTGGGCGGAATTCTTTCCACGGAGGTTCGCCTGCACTACCAGGGCGAAGCTTCCATTGCCGCAGGCCCTGAACCAAATGGTCCGGATGGCCTTGCGGAAATTGCGCAGGTGTTCTTTTTTGATTTGTTCGAAAATCTGCGTGACGACTTCGGGAGTGTCCATCCCTTTTGCGGGGGCGTCCAACAGCAGGCTTTCGTGACCGTTTATGAGCTTGTTGTAAATTTTCCAGTCGGAATTTTCGGGCTTTGCCTCAGCGGTAAACCAGGCCTGGACTTTTCCGGGGATTCTCATGTCGTGGGTCCAGGAACTGAACTGCTTCTGGATGTCTTCGAAACTTGCCGCCCTGCGGATAATTGGCTTTTCGACCTTGGAAGGCTCTTGCTTTTGCTGATTGTTTTTGGATACACTTTTTCTTGTAAAACGATTCATCACTTACCTACTCAAAGGGCCGAAGGCCCGAGCTCATACCTCAAAGCAACGAAGTTGCGACCTCCCACCTGTTACACCCAGAATCTCGGATAGATCCAGGAGCAGTCCCGAGCCAAGAGCTTCGGGAATTCCCTGAAGGAACCGTTAATCTGGAACTGGTTCAGGCCGCCTTCTACCGGCGTGAGTTTCAGTACGCTGTCGGCACGGGATTCCAGGTAGGGGTATTCGTCATTGTTGCAGGCCGCCACTACGGCACAGCCCGTGAGGGCGATGATGGTGTCCACCATCTGCATCAGAATCTGGTGGGGGGCACCGGTAATGCGCATGGCTTTCGGGTTGTGGAACACCGCCGAAATGGGGTCGATGACGATGGTGCGGTAGTTGTGGTTTCCCATCTTCTTCGCGCCTTCTACGCGCTTTGCGATAAGCTGCGCTGTCTCCAACGGAGAAAGGGCGACACCTCGCAGATTCAAGAAGCCGAAGTTTCCGGTGCTGGCGGGGAGCCCGCGCTTGTTGGCCAGCAGGTACAGGCGGTTCAGGAATACGGACTTGGTAAGTTCGAAGTTGATGAACAGCACGTCGCTCATGGTGGTGGCGTTTCCGAACCATTCCTCGCCATAGCACAGCGAAAGTCCCAGGTCCATCAGGGCCATGGACTTCCCGCATTTCGGGGGAGCGGTGAACAAGAAGAATTCTCCGGCCTGGAGCATGTTCTGGATTAAGACTTCGTCTTTTTTCGGGGCCTCTTCGCTGTCGCTGGCAAGCTCGATGAGGGGCTTGCCGTCTAGGGAGTATTCTACCCACTGTTTCCATTCGGCAAAGTTCTTGGCACCCTGTTCCAAGCTGATCAAGTACTGCTGCTTTCCGCCACGGAGCACGCCCGGCATGCGGACCATCATGCTTGGGTTTCTGTTGCTGGAATCTACCTGGAAACCTTGGGAGGCAAGGGTGCTGAACAGGAAATCGACCCGTTCGTCGTATTCCTCTTGGTTGTCGGCTCCAATCTTTACCCAGGCCTGTACGGAGTTTGCGCCGGTGTTGATGAGGGCTGCGCAGGGAAGGTTCAACGCCTTAAAGTAGGCCAGCTGCTTGGCTAGCGTCATCTTGGGATTGTCCACCATTACGTAGCGGTATTTCCAGCTCTCGTCGGAGGCGTCTTCGCCACCCTTGGTGGCGTTGATGCAGATAAGGGCTCCTTCGGGGCTGTCCAGGCTCTTCATGATTTTCTTGATGGCGTCGTCCTGGCCTACGATGTTGGACACCAACTCCGATGTGGCGGTGGGAGTGTCCGAAATCTTGAAGTCGATGGTTTCGTCTTCTTCGAAAGTCGCTTCCAGAAGCTTGGCCAGGTCCTTACGCCAGTCGGCGGCAGGCCATGGAATAGACAGGGCTTCGGGGTCAATCTTGAAATTCTGCAACAGTTCCAGGGACTGGGTGTCAAGACCCATGGCCAGCATCTGTTCCATGGGAATCATGCTGGTGGTGAATGCCGGCATGATGGTGGTCTGTGGCGGTGCAGCAGCCTGGGAGGATTCCTTGTGGGGTTCGGGCTTTGCTTCTTCCCGTTCAGAAGAACGTTTTTCGCTGGAGAAGGCCCTGCGCAAAATCTGTTCCACTTCGTCGTCGGCCATGCCGCGTTCACGGGCAAGGCCTCCAATCTGGAAGGATGTGTCCATAAAGGTCCAGCCGTCTTCCATGGCGGCTTCGGCGGCCTTGTACAGCTCGCTCTTTAGGTCCTTGTCCTCGAATTTACCTTTCAGGAACTGGTTGACGATTTTTCTTGCGCTTTCCATATTGAGTCCTTCTTAGTTGCAATCCCTTCCAAAATAAATAATTAATTCATGATGCGGAGTCTTGCGTATTCGTATAGGCCCAAGGATAGGGCCACGGAGGCGTTATAGGAATGTGCTTCGGGCATCATGGGAATCCGGAGAACGGCGTCGCACTGTTTTTTCACGAAGGGCGGAAGGCCTACGTCTTCACCGCCTACGGCAATGACCGCATGGTCCGCAAAGTCGAAACCGGCCAGGTTCGTCTCGGTGTCGGCGTCCAGGCCCAGAATTTGGTAACCCGCCAGTTTCAGCTCCCCGATGGCCCCTTCCAGGTTGTCGGGCCTGCAAATTCGCATTTTTTGTAGCGCTCCGGCAGAGGTCCGCTCTACGCTTGGCGTAATTCCGCACATGCCTTTTGCGGGAATCATGAACAGGTCCACGCCCAGGGCGAGGCAGCTACGGATGCAGGCTCCCAGGTTTCGCGGGTCTTCGATGTTGGTGGCTACGGCGATAAGCTTTCTTTCGCCGGTATCGCGGGCGTTGAAAAATTCCTCCCGCACGTCTTCCCAGGCCAGCAGTTCCTTTTCGTTCATCAAGGCCACCACGCCCTGATTCGGTCGCGCATAACTGTCTAAAATTTTAGAATCCACCTGTTGCACATGCACGTGGGCCTTTTTGGCCAGTTTTTGCAGGCTGTAGAGCTTTGGGTTTTTAGACTGGTGCATGAACAGCACCCGATGGACCTTCAGGGGCTCGTTCTCGAGTAGGGCTTCTACTTCTTTAAGGCCGCCTACGGCTACTTGAGGTGCTGCGTCCTTGTCGCCGATGGCCCGGACCACGTTTTCTGGCCGCGGGCGGTCGAAGCGGGGCTTGTCAAAACGGGGGCGCGCCGTATTTGCTTGAGAAAAACGTCGTTCTTCTCCGAAGCCGCGTCGTTCGAATTTCTTGTCGTTGTTTTCGAAACTCATATCAGTACCTCTCTCTGCAGGCGATAACGGAATTCATCTGGATGTCCGTCGGTTTCTGCTCTAGGGGTGTGTCGGAAATCTGTGCCGGGGTGGCAATACCCGCCTTGTAGGCGCTGGGAAACTTGGCCAGGTACCGGTCGTAGTAGCCTTTGCCATGACCCTGTCGGCTTCCGTCCCAGTTGAACTTTGTTCCCGGAACCAGGAATACGGTGATTGGGCCTTCCCAGGGGGCGATTCCTTCACGGGGCTCCATGATGCCGAAGTGGCCCTGAACCAAATCTTTTTTCAGGTTCTCGATGGGGTAGAATTCCATGGTGGTCTCGCCCGTCACCCTGGGCAGTAGAAGCCGGCCCTCCATGGAGAGTTCCTGCACGATGGGCAAAATGTTAGGCTCTCCCTTGAGGGGGTAGAAGGCCGCCACTTTTCGGGCGTTCCGGTAGCCCGGAATCTGGTGTATTTCTACCCAGGGCTCCTTGATAATGGATTCTCCCGTTTTTTCATGGCGTTTCTTTTGGATCAGTTCAACGATGGCGCTGGAACTGAACACGAGAATGACAAGAATTGCAATAGCGATGGAGGCGGCCATTGGTTATTCTCCTATCCTTTCGGCCTTGTCCAGGTGCTCTTGCAGAATCTGGTTCCACACTTTTTTTTGCCAGCCCAGCAGGTGGGCGTTTTCGTAGCGGGCTTCCCAGGGAGTGTCTCCTGGAACGGCAAGCCACACCAGCTGGTTCTTGTTGGCCACCAGGCATGTGTCCAGGTTCAGCTGTTCGGCCTTTTCGTCTCGCCAGAGCTTCAGGGCGGCCAGCAGTTCCGAATGGGGAATGACCGCAGGGGGAGCCGACCTGGAGAGCTTTTCGGGCCATTCGCCCTCGGGAGTGTCAATCGCCTGCTGAAGCATGGCCATGAAGGAATCCAGCCGTTCTTCCCTGAAATTCCGGGGGAGTCTGGGGAGCCTTTCTTGTTTCAGGTCCGGGTAATCCCGCATCACGTGCCGGACAATGGAAAGCATGAGCTCGGCGGGCATGACCTTGTATGGAGGACGGTCCATGGCTTCTGCCTGTTTTTCGCGCCATTCCCAGACATGCTTCAAAATGTTCAGCCCCAGGGGCGGAAAAATGTTGGAACCGAGAATCCTCCAGGGGTCTTTTTTCACGTGCCCCTGTTCTTTGGAATGCTCAATCAAGGCGTCGCACTGTTCCATAAGCCATTGCAGGCGTCCAGCCTCTTGCAGTTTTTCGGCCAGGATGGCGCACAGCTCGTGCAGGTAAAAGGTGTCGTGGATGGCGTATTCGCACATTTCCAGGGGGAGCGGCCGTATGGACCAGTCCGCTCGCTGGTTCTCTTTTTTCAGTTCGTCGCCAAAGTACTTGCGGACAAGGTCGGCAAGTCCCAGGTGTTCCTCGCCCAGGAACTTGGAAGCCAGCATGGTGTCAAAAATTTTCTTGGGAGAAAAACCGAAGGTCTGCCACAAAAGCCGCAGGTCGTAGTCCGCCCCATGAAAAATCAGGGTCTGCAAGGCCCTGGCCTTGAAAAGACGGGAAATGTCCAGCCCGCAGAGAGGATCTACTATATAGTGATGGTCACCGATGGTAATCTGTATCAGACAGAGTTTTGATTCGTAATGGTGCATGGAGTCGGCTTCGGTATCTACCGCCGCCATGTCGTAGAGTTTCAGGTCGGCCAGCAGGTTTGCGAGGCTGTCTTCGCTATCTACCAGTATGTATTTCTCGTCTTTGAGCATTGCAGGGTGAAATGTAACAAAAGGCCACCTCTAAAAATTCATTTTCAAAAATTTGGCTGCAACACATCGCGCAGTTTCGTCACTCAAAGTGGTAAAGACCTCCAGTATTCACCACTTTTCGTTCCTGCCTGCGCTCGGTTTCGCTCAAATTCTTTTTATCAAAGCAATTTTTAGAGGTGGCCTAATAAAAATATACTACCTTTGCGTTCATGAAAAAGATTTCCCTTACGGGCATCAAGCCCACCGGCACTCCTCACCTGGGTAACTACCTGGGCGCTATCCGCCCCGCTCTTGAACTTTCCAAGACCTACGATACGGTCTACTTCATCGCCGACTACCACGCTTTGACCACCGTGCAGAACGGTGCCGAGATGCGGGCCAACATCTACAAGATCGCGGCAACCTGGCTTGCTCTTGGCCTAAACCCCGAAGAGGGCCTGTTCTACAAGCAGAGCGACATTCCCGAAATCTTCGAACTCAGCTGGGCTCTTAGCTGCTTTACGCCGAAGGGTTTCATGAACCGTGCCCACGCCTACAAGGCGAAGGTCGAGGCGAACAACGCCGCCGGTGAAGACCCGGATGCCAACGTGAACATGGGTCTCTACTGCTACCCGTGCCTGATGGACGCCGACATTTTGATGTTCAGCGCAGACATCGTGCCTGTGGGCAAGGACCAGAAACAGCACGTGGAATTCGCCCGCGATATCGCCATCAAGTTTAATAAGCATTTTGGGCAGGACGTGTTCACCATTCCGGAACCGGTGTTTCAGGAAACCACAGGAATTATCCCGGGCCTCGACGGTCGCAAGATGAGCAAGTCCTACGACAACGTCATCGACATCTTCCTGGAAAGCAAGGCTCTCAAAAAGAAGATTGGCAAGATCGTGACGAACTCCCAGGGCATCGAGGAACCGAAGGATCCCGATACCTGCAACGTGTTTAAGTTGTACAAACTCTTCGCCACTCCGGAACAGACCGAAGCGCTCGCTGCCCGCTACCGCGCAGGTGGCATGGGCTGGGGACACGCGAAGCAGGAACTCCAGAACGTTCTCGAAGAACACCTGGGCGCTGCCCGCGAAAAGTACTTCTACCTGCTCTCCCACACCGAAGAAATCGACAAGATTCTTGCCTACGGCAAGGAGAAGGCCCGCGTGAAGTCCAAGGCCATGATGGAGAAGGTTAGGAGTCTTCTTGGGACGTATTAATAACCGCTCGGGCCATATAAGATTGCAAAGGCTTATTTTTTTTATATATTTGTCCCGCTATTGCCTGGATAGTTCAGCTGGATAGAACGGGTCCCTCCTAAGGATCAAACTCGCGTTCGAATCGCGATCCGGGTATAGAAAAGGCTCCGAGGAAACTCGGAGCCTTTTGCTTATAAACCGCTGAATCCCATGAAGATATTGTCGCTGAGGAAGGGGAGGAACCCGAGAACCACCACCGCGCAAGACAGCAATATGATGACGCCACGTTGCCTGCGGGTAAGGCGCAGGGGGTTCAGGTGACCGTCGGGTTCATCGACCCAGGCGCTCTTGACCAGTTGCAGGTAGTAGAACAGGGCGAGCACGTTGTTCAGCACCGCAAAGGCGATAAGCATGTAGTGCCCTGTGGTCGCCCCGCTGAAGAATAGGTGGAACTTGCCGAAGAACCCGGCAAGGGGAGGAATTCCCGCCAGGCTGAACATGGAAATGGCAAGTGCAATGGCAAGGCTCGGGTTCTGCTTGGAAAGTCCCCGCAGGGAGTCGAAAATCTCTTCCCGGTGGTGACCGATAATGCCGAACACGAAGAAGGCCAGGTAGTTGGACACCGCATAGACGAACAGGTAGTAGATGATGGCGGTTTTCGCCATGGCGGCAGTACCGAGGAGGGCCACCATTATATAGCCCGCCTGGGCGATGGAGCTGTAGGCCATGAACCGGCGGAGCCTGTACTGCTTTAGCGCACCCAGGTTGCCTACAAAGAGGGTGACGCCAGCAAGTAGGGCGATGAGGGGGGCAATCTGTTCTTGCACAGGGGCGAGAGGCCCGTAGACCAGCACCACCAGGAACGCGATGGCAGTAGCCTTGGAGGTCACGGAAAGAACCGCCGTTACGGGAGTGGGAGCGCCTTCGTAAACGTCGGGAGCCCAGGTGTAGAAGGGGAACAGGGTGAGCTTGAACCCGATTCCGCAGAAGAGGAACAGCACCGCAATCCACAAAAGCGGGGAAGTCCCGGCGGCCACGGCACTCTGGATGGCGTCGAAATGCAGGCTCCCGGCAAAACCGTACAGGTAGCTGAAGCCGAACAGTTCGAAGGCGGTGGCCACGGACCCCATCAAGATGTACTTGGTGGCGGCCTCGGAACCCAGCTGGTCCCGCTTGTTCCAGGCGGTCAGGGCGTACATGGGAATAGTGGCGATTTCAAGACCCAAGAAGAAGGTGATGGTGTCGCAGGCGCTCACTACCGTCACGCCGCCGAAGGTGGCAAAGGCGATAGCCCCGATGAATTCCGCAATCTGGTGCATCTGGGGCTTGCCGGCGGCGGCATGCATAAAGTAGTCCTTGGAAAACCACATGCCTAGAATGGCGGAAACCACCAGTACTTCGCGCATGAACACGCCAAAGTCGTCTACGCGCCAGTTGCAGATAAAGAACTGGCCCTCGCCTCCAGCCAGCGGGATAAAGTTCAGCAGCATGAAGATGAGCAGGAACCCGATGTTGGCGATACGCCAGGGAACGTTGGATTTGGCGTCGCAGAAAAGCCTGCTCCCGATGACAATGAAGGGGAACAGCAGCAATAGCAAGTCGGGGACGATAAAACTGGGTACGACAAAATCAAACATGGCTAACCTCCCACCGCAGGCGCGGCTGCAGAGATTTTTTCAAATATAGGCGCGATGCTCAGGTCCAGCATGTCGGCAAAAGGTCCGGGGAAAATACCGATCAACAGCAGGCAGAAAACCAGCACCACGATGACCAGCTTTTCACGGAAGCAACCGTCGGTAAGCGTCTGGAACTTGGCGGGCATGGGGCCGTGGAGCATACGGTTGGCCGTCTGCAGGATATACACCGCCGTGGTGGTGATGGAAAGGATGGCAAGGACGGTGACGATACGGGTGAGGGTAGAATCCTGCTGGAATGCCCCGATAAAGATGGTGCTTTCGGCAATGAACCCGCTGAAGCCAGGCAGGCCAAGGCCCGCAAAGCCTGCAATCACAAAGCCGACGCCCAGGAAAGGCATCTTTTTCATGATGCCGCCCATCTCCGTGATGTCGCGGGTATGGGTGCGCTCATAAATCATGCCGATGGTGGCGAAGAAGAGCCCCGTCAAGAACCCGTGGGAAATCATCTGGAGGCTAGCGCCCCGGAGCCCCACCGGCGTGAGAGCAGCAAGGCCCAAGAAGATAAGGCCCAGGTGGCTGATGGAACTGTAGGCGGTAATGTACTTGAGGTCCTTGTGGCGTATGGCGATAAAGGGGCCGAGCACCACGTTGAAGATGAGCAATGCCACCACGTAGGGGAGCCAGATCTTGGCGGCCTCAGGCATCAGGAACATGGCAAAGCGAAGGCATCCGTAGGCGCCCATTTTCATCATGACACCTGCCGCTAGCATAGAAACGGCAGTAGGGGCCGCGGAGTGGCCGTCGGGGCTCCAGAAGTGGAAGGGGAACAGGGAAGAGCTGACCGCAAAGCCCATGAACATCATGGGGAAAGCCCACATCTGGAAATCCATGGGGAGAGTCACCTTTGAAATTTCCATAAGGCTCCAGCTGCCCGTTCCGCTTTCGAAGTAGAGCCCGAACAGGGTGGCAAGAATCATAGAAGAGCCGAAGGCGAGGGTCAAGGTCAATTTTTTGCCGCCGTAATCCCTGCGGCCGCTTCCGTAGCAGGCGATCATCAGGTACATGCACAGGGCTTCCATTTCGTAGAACACGAAGAACAGCACCAAATCGAAACTCATGTACACGCCATAGACGCTTGTGGCCAAAAGCTGGATCAGGGCGAAGAACACCTTCTGGTTACCCTTAATCTTGTAGCTTACCAGCACGCCCGCCCAAACGATAAAGGCGGTGAGGGCCAGAAGCAGCATGTTGAGGCCGTCGGCCCCTACGATATAGTGGGCGTTGAAGGCGCTGAGCCAGGGAATGTCGGTAAAGAACCGTAGTGCAAAGGGGGCGGAGGCCGGGTCGGCTGGGGCTGCACCCAGGGCGAAAACGCGGTAGGTAAGCACGCAGACAATAAGGAGCACAAAACTGACGGATGCCGTATGGACCGCCCGGAGCGCACGCTCGCAGGTGGCGGGAATCGGGATGCAGGCGAGCACCGTCAAAAGGGGAATGACCCAAATCAGATTAAAGAGTACAGTTTCCATAAGCACCTACAGGGGTAACCCTCCGATAAAGCGCCAGAGCAGAAGCCCGACGATAAGGGTTCCGAGGTAAAAGGGAAGGTAGCCCGCCTGGGCGGTGCGTACCAGGTCGCCCAGCTTGTGGGTGAACCAGACCGTAAAGGCGAGGATTCCTTCGATAATGTAGTCCTGGATAAAGCGGGCCGTGGCGGCCACACCTCCGAAAATGAACTGCCGCACCACGGCGTAGTAGATTTCGTCGAAGTAGAACTTGTGGTAGATGACCTTGTAGATTGGACCGCGGTTGATGTCGTCCAGCGCTCGGGCGATGTTGGATTTTGACCGCCCGTACATAAACCAGGCGAGGGCAAGAGCCACCACCGCAACTGCTACGGCCACTACGGGAATCCAGCCGGCATGAGAAAGTTTTACCAAGGTGGGAACGTGAAGCTTGCCCACTACGAAGAATTTTTCGAAGATGCCCTTGCCCAAGAGACCGCTCAAGAGTGCCGGCACGGCAAGGACCACGATAGGAAGTGTCATGGCAAAGTCTTCGTGGACATGTCCCGCCTTGACGCCCTCGTGACGGGGCGCCCCGTGGAAGGCCAAGAAGAACAGCCTGAACATGTAGAAGGTGGTAAGTCCGCTGGTCAGGAGGGCAAGGCCGAACACCACGTAGTGGTGGCTCTGGAACGCCGCCAGAATGATTTCGTCCTTGGAGAAGAATCCGGAGAAGGGCGGAATGCCGGAAATGGCGAGAACGGAAATAAGGCAGCACCAGTAGGTCCAGGGCATTTTCTTGCGGAGGCCGCCCATGGCGTCCAAGTCGTTGGTATGGACCTGGTGGATTAGGGAGCCTGCAATCAGGAACAGACTGCACTTGAAGAAGGCGTGGGTAAAGATGTGGAAGGTGGAGGCTGTCCAGCCCGTTGCTACCACCACCTGGCCGATCTTGCAGACGCCCAGGGCAAACATCATGTAGCCCAGCTGCGAAAGAGTGGAGTAGGCGAGAATCCGCTTGATGTCTTTCTGGGTGCAGGCGATGACCGCCGCAAAGACCATAGTGAAGGCGCCCACTACCATAATCAGCTTCAAGGTGTTGTCGCAGATGGCGAAGAAGGGGAAAAGCCTTGCCACCAGATAGACACCCGCCACCACCATGGTGGCGCTGTGGATGATGGAACTGACCGGGGTCGGGCCTTCCATGGCGTTAGGCAACCAGATGTGCATGGGGAACATGGCGGATTTTCCCCAGCCGCCGGTGAAAATCATCACGGAGCCCAGCACCAGGGCCTCTGCCTTGGTAACGGTGCAAATCCCGAGATTGATGGTCTCGCCCTTGAAGGCGTGGAGGCTCAAGTCGTTCAGGGTAGAAAAGTCGAAACTGCCCACAACGTAGCTTACCAGCACGATACCGAGCAAGAAGAAACTGTCGGCAAAGCGGGTGAGGATAAAGGCCTGCTTGGAGGCGCTTACCGCCGAGGGCTTGTGGTACCAGAATCCGATGAGCAGGTAGCTGGACACGCCCACCAGTTCCCAGAAGATGAACATCTGGAAAAGGTTGGTGGCGGCCACCAGGCCAAGCATGCTGAAGCTGAACAGGGAAAGCAGGCTGAAGAACCGCCCTGCGGAAGGGTCTTCCCGCATGTAGCCCACGCTGTAGATGTTCACCATGAAACTGATGAAGGTCACCACCACGAGCATCATCAGCGAAAGCGGGTCGATGAGCATGCCGATGGTGGCGGCGAGGTTTCCTGCAAAGGTGAGAAAGTCGTGCTGGAAAAGGACGGTCTTGTTCGGTGCAAAGTCCGAGGTGAAGTAATGCAGGGCCAAGGTGGCAGCACACACGAAGGCAATGCCGTTACAGGCGATGGCGAGAGCCGCTGCCGCCTTGTGGCACTTGTTGCCCAGGAACAGTCCGTTCACCACGAAGGTGAGCAGGGGCAACGCCAGAATCAAATAACCGAGGGTCATATCGTTAATCATGCAAGTCCCTCAACTGGTCGGCGTCAAGGCTGTGGTGCCTGCGGTACATGGTGACGATAATGGCAAGGGCGATTGCCATTTCGCAAGCGGTAACGGCGATGACGAAAATACTGAACAGGGCGCCCGCGGTAGAGTCCTGGGCGGTAAAGTAGGCAAAAGAAATAAAATTGATGTTGGCGGCGTTCAGCATGAGCTCAATGGAAATGAGCATGCCGATCAGGTGGCGGCGGCGCATCAGGCCCCAAACGCCAATGCCAAAGAGTAAGAATGCGAGAATTAGGCAATTCATCAGGTTCATTGCTTCACCTCCTTCTCTTTTTCTACCTCGTCCTTTGTCTTGCGGGCGATGGTGATGGCACAGATAAGGGTCATCAGGAGCAAGACGCTAACCACCTCGAAGGGGATGATAAAGCTGTCCTGGGTGTAACCCAGAAGGCGCATGGCAAAGTTTTGCAGGCTGGAATAGTCCGGAGCCGAAGCCACCGCTCCGCTGGAAAGTTCCGGCATGGGCAGCAGGCACTTGACCATCACGAACACGAAGGCGATAGACAGGGCGAAGGCGGCAAAGACTCTCGGAATCTTGGTGGCAAAGGCGTCTTCGCCCAGGTGGCTGGTAAGCAGGATGGTAAACACCACAAAAATCACCACGCCGCCGATATAGACCATCACCTGGGCGAGAGCGATAAATTCAGCGTGCAGGAGCAGGTAGAGGATGGCGGTGGTCACGAAGGAGAAAATCAGGAACACGGCGCTCTGCAAGATGTTCTTGACAGCAACGGTAAAGACCGCCGTCACGAGCATGACGATGGCTACGGCGTAAAAGGCGATATCCATTCCCCCGTGGGGGAACGACAGCGCTAGTTCTGGAAGCTGAAGGCCTGGAAACATTATCCCTGTCCCTCCTTCTTGTTGAGAATCATTTCAAGGGTATTGGGGTCGGTTGTGGCCACCTCGAAATCCTGGTTCATGCGGATAGCCCCGAAGGGGCAGGCCTCTACGCACAGCCCGCACTGGGTGCAGCTGGCAAAGTGATAAACATAACGGCCCAGCACCTTTTTGCCGGCGATGTTCTTGGTGGAAAGCACGTTGATGGAAGCGTTGGGGCAGGCACGCTCGCACATGCCGCAAGCGGTGCAGCGATTGTTGCCGTCGGCGTCTTCGATCATTTCCAGGCGGCCGCGGTAGCGGGGGTGCATCTTGAGGGTTTTCCGGTTTTCGGGATACTGCTCGGTAACGATGCGTCTTGGGTCTATAAAATACTTGAAGGTCACGGACAGCCCGCACAACAGGCTCCAGGGGCCCGTGATGCAGCGCTTCAGGTAACGCTTGATATACGGAATGAATGAACTACTCTCTTGCATAAAACAATCCTACCCACTAATCGCTATCCACGCCGCACCTGCCGTGAGCAGCACCAGGTTCACCGGCAACAGGAACTTCCATTCGAAATCCATGAGCTGGTCCACGCGGGGCCGCACAAAAGTCCAGCGCACCATCATGTAGCACCAGATCATAAAGAACACCTTTCCAAAGAACCACACCAGGCCAGGCACCATGTTAAGAACGTTGTCCACCGCGGCAATGCCGATGCAGGGCGCATGGAAACCACCCAAGAAGCAGGTGGTGGCCAGAGCCGAGTTGGTGACTAGGGCGATGTATTCGGCCAGGTAGAACATGGCGAATGGCGTGCCGTTGTATTCAGTGTGGTAGCCGCCGGTGAGTTCCTGCTCCGCTTCGGCGATGTCGAAGGGGGCGCGGTTCATTTCGGCGGTGCTGGAAATGAAGAACAGAATGAAGGCGATAAAGCCCAGCACGGGAATCTTGAAAATCCACCAGTCGAAAACCGTTCCCTGTTGGCTCATGGTAATGTCCATCAGGTTGGTAGATCCGGAAATCATCACCACGAACAGAAGGATCATGGCAAAGGAAATTTCGTAACTGATAATCTGGGCGCCGCTACGGAGTGCCCCCAGCAGGGAATACTTGTTGTTGCTGCTCCAGCCGCCCAGCAAAATGCCCAGCACGCCGAAGCCGTTCACCGCGATAATCAGGGGAATGCCCATGGAAACGTCGGCCACCACCAGGTCCTTGCTGAAGGGAATCAGGGCACAAACCATGAAGGGGGCAATCAGCACGATCATGGGTGCCGTGTAGAACATCAGCTTGTCTGCACCACTGGGGGCATAGACTTCCTTGAAGAGCATCTTGAGCACGTCGGCGATGGTCTGCATAGTACCGTGCCATCCCAGGCGCATGGGGCCAAGACGGCACTGCACGTGGGCGCAGACCTTGCGTTCCATGTAGATGAGAATAGGGGCAGAACCGATGTTCACGGCGCAGACCGCGATGATGCAGATGACGGCGTTAATCAAGAAGGCGACGACGCTGTCCAAAGTCTCGGACTGGAAGGCTACAGGCAGGTAGGCAGTCACCTGGGGAACCAGGTTCCTCACAAAATCGCCGATAGGATTGGTAACGGAAGGGACAAACATAAACTACCTGTCAATTTCGGGAATCACGGGGTCCAAGGTGGCTAGGATGGTCACCAGGTCCGAAATCTTGTGGCCCTGGACCATCTTGTTGAGGGCCGCGATGTGGGGGAAACTTGGACCGCGTGTGTGTATGCGGTAGGGCTTCTCGCCGGTAGTGGCGGCTACTACGTAGGTGGCGTAGAGCCCCTTGGCGGTTTCGATTTCGCTGTAGTAGCGGCCCACCGGCAAACGCACTGGCTTTTCTTTGGAGCGCCAAGGACCTTCGGTGGGGAACCGATCAATGCACTGCCGGAGGATTTTCATGGACTCGTGGATTTCGGCGATACGCACCGTGTAACGGTCGTAGCAGTCCCCGTTGTAGGTCACGGGAACTTCGAAATCGAAGGAGTCGTAGATGCTGTAGGGGTTCGCCCGGCGCACGTCAAAGTTTACGCCGCTGGCCCTGAGTACAGGACCGGAGCATCCGTAGGCGATGGCGTCTTCCTTGGAGAGGATGCCTATACCCTTGCTGCGTTCCAGAACAATGATGTTCTTGGAAAGGAACCGCTCGTAGTCCTTCATGGTGTCGTCCATGTGGTCCAAAAATGCCTTGACCCGCGGGATAAACGTGTCGGGCACGTCGTAGCGACTTCCGCCCGGCCTGAAGAAATTGGTGGTAAGTCTGGAGCCTGTCACCTCTTCCAAGATGTCGTGGATCATCTCGCGTTCCTTGAAACCGTACAGCAGGCAGGTCTGTCCGCCCAGGTCGCCACCAAAGCAGGCGAAGAACACCAGGTGGCTCGCAATACGGCCCAGTTCCTGCAGCATCACGCGGATATATTCCGCCTTCTCGGGAACGCCGATGTTCATGCCTTTCTCGAGGGCGATGACCACTCCCAGGTTGTTCTGGATGGCGGTAAGGTAGTCCTGACGGTCGGAAAGGGCGATGTACTGCAGGTAACTCATGGATTCGGCCTGCTTTTCCATACCGCGATGGATATAGCCGAAATGGGGCACCAGCTCTACGATGGTCTCGCCGTCCATGCGGAGGGCGAGGCGCAGGGCCCCATGGGTACTGGGGTGCTGGGGACCCATGTTGATGAAAAATTCTTCGGTGTTGGTTTCACGCTGGATGCGGAATCCCGGAGGAAGCATTCCTGTCATACGGGCCTCCTGATCATTTCCGGGTGGGTAAAGTCCTTGCGCAGGGGGTAGCCTACGAAGTCGTCGTCCAAGAAGATTCGGCGCTGGTCGGGGTGGCCCACGAAGTCGATGCCGAACATGTCGTAAACTTCACGTTCCTTGAATTCCGCCGCCGGATACAGGTGGCTGATGCTGGGGGCGTGGGCAAGGAGCGCCGTGGCCCGCTGCTCTTCGGGAATGGAAAAGTCCTTTTTCAGTTGCAGGCAGAGGAACACCTTGTGTCCGTGTTCCATGCTGCGGAACTGGGAGACTACGTCAAAATGGTCGTCGTAGTCGATACCCACGATGTCAATGAGGTAGTCCATCTTGAGGCTGGCATCGTTCTTGATGAATTCCACCATGGGCAGGTAGTCTTCGGGAGTGACCATCACTTCTAGCGGGCGGTCCGCCGGCATGGCGGCCACCACGTCTTCCACAGGGTCTTCGCTGTGGGTATGCACCGTTACCGCCGGGAATTTTTCCTTCAGTTTGGCGTAGATGTCGGACTGGGTAAGCCCCATGCGCTTGAAGGGGACACGTTCCACTTCGGGAAAGTCTTCTTTCTTGATGCGGATGGGCTTGAAACTGGACTTGTAGTCGGGATTTTCTTCCTTGAACTTGGCCCTGGCTTCTGCCATTTCTTCGTCTTTCATCTCTTCCAGGGCGGCCCAGGTCTTGGCGGCTTCGCGGTAGCGGTCCATGGTGGACACGTCCTTGGGTTCGCCGACCTGCCAGGGGTTACGGCAGGTCTCCTTCAGGATTTTTTCACGGAGGGTCAAAAGCCCGTGGAAAAGGGCTTCTGGTCTGGGCGGACATCCGGGGACGAACACGTCTACGGGAATCAGGTTCTGGGCGCCACGGACTACGGAGTAGTTGTCGTAGATGAAGGGCCCGCCGCTGATGGTGCAGGCGCCCATGGCGATGGCGTACTTGGGGCCAGGAATCTGCTCCCACAGCATCTGGATGGCAGGCGCCATGCGGCGGGTGATGGTTCCCGCCAAAATAAACAGGTCCGCCTGCCTAGGTGAACTGCGGAATACTTCACTTCCGAATCGGGCGATGTCGTAGCGGGCCATGGAACTGCTCATCATCTCGATGGCGCAGCAGCTGGTGCCATAGGTTAGGGGCCAAATGGAGTTTGCCCGGGCCCAGTTCACCACGTAGTCGATGGCGTTTACCACGTACTTACCGCCCGGAATAGGGTCCAGGATTTTTGGAGCTAAATTGATTATTCCCATTTCAGGATTCCTTTTTTCCAGGCGTAGGCGAGGCCGGAAACGAGAATGGCCATAAATATCACAAGGTCAATGATAACGACCGCAGGGGCGAGGGGCGTGTTCCCGGCCATGATTTCCTTGAAGTTCATGAGCACGGGATACAAGAACAAAGCTTCGATGTCGAATACCAGGAACAAAAGCGCAAACAGGTAGTAGCCCACCTTGAACTGGATGCGGGCGTTTCCGATGGTCTGCATGCCGCATTCGTAGGGGGCCATCTTGTTCTTGGTGTTCTTGGTACGGTAGCCCAGCAAAAGTCCGGTGACGGTAGCCGCCGCGGCGATGAAGGCACCCAAGAAGAGGAATATGGATAAGATGATGTATTCGGACATTTTTAGGTTCGGGGTTCGAGGTGTGGGGTGTGGGGTTCAAGGTAGGAGCAGAGCGCTTTTGAGATAGGAGACTTCAGACAAATCTCTTGGACAGAAAACCTCAAAGCGAGTTTACGAGCGACCTCATGCCTCATACCTCATACCTCTTAGTAGAAATTCTGTAATTCCTGTATCGTTCCAAAGAGGGTGTTGCCTATCTGGAACCGTTCAACGATATGCTTTACCAGCTCCCGGAATTCCTTGATGGTGGCAAGGGACATGGCCGAAAGCTTTTCCTGGATAGAACTGACGAATCCCTTGTCCACCGGTTGCGCTTTCATACCCTGCATGTTCATGCCCCAGTCGTGGAGCATCTTGTCGGTGTCGATTCGGGCGATGATATAGTGGGTGGTAGAAAGCAGTTCCCGCAGAAAGTGCACCAGGAAGATTTCTTCTTGCAGAATGCCCCAGCGCTTGTCCTTGGAATACAGCGTGGCCTCTTCGGCCTTGCCGTAAAAGATGGCGGCTTGGGCGTATTCCAGACAGGTGGTAATCAGGCGCTCGTAGTGCTTGATTTCTTGCTGCAGGTGGGCGAACCATTCTTCGTCGAACTTGCCACCGGTGGTGCCGTTATAGTCGTTGGGCAACAGCGCCCTGAAGGCGTAATAGACCTCTTCGTAGTAGCGGTTCCGCATGCGGCAGTTGAAGGCCCTGTTCTTCAGGGTGTAGTCGCTATGGTGCAGGGGCGTCATCATGATTTTTTAACCTCCCGCACGCCGCTAATCTGCTGGATCTTGTAAGTGACGGAATCCACCTGCTCCTTGCGGAAGGCCTTGAATTCCATACGGATCCTGCCGGAGGACTGCTTGCTTACGACGCTCATCTGGTCCAGGAACAGGTTTTCGTCCTTGATGACCTTCAGCACGTCGAAGGTAATGTTCTTGCGGTTGTCTGTCTCCACGATCAGGTGGGTGGTGAAGGGCTCCGAAAGGTCCGGGCTCCACTGTACCGGAATCTGCTGCTCTACGGGGAAATCCTTGAGACAGGGGCACTTGAGGGAGTGCACCTCGATACCCACCTGTGGCCGCATGATTCCCACGATCTTGTCGCCGGGCAGGGGCCCGCAGCAGCTGGCGAAATGCACCACCAGGTTGGTCTCCTGGCCGATTTCCAGGGGCATGTCGTCTTGGACGGGGCTCTTCTTGTCCTTGTTGAAGGTTGGGAAAAACCGGAGGGCCGAAGCTTCCTTGGAAATGTTCTCGCCGCCGTTCAAGAAACGGTGGATGTCCTGCAGGGGGAGTTCTCCCTGGCCCAGCCGTTCGTAGAAGGTCTCGATGTTCGGCGTGCCGAAATGCTTTGCGGTACTTTCGTCCGAAGGATACTGGTCCTTTTCCATCTTGGAGACCCGCAGTTCACGGGTCCAGATTTCACGGCCCAGGTCTCTGGCCTGTTGCTGCATGCTGGTCTTCATCCACTTGCGCAGTTCCTGCTTGGCCTTGGTGGTGGTCACCATCTCCAGCCATTCCGGGCTGGGCTCCTGGGTGGGGCTTTTCAGCACCTGGATGGTGGCCCCGTGTGGTACGGGCTTGTCCAGGCTTACCACCTCGTCGTTGATGCGGGCCCCTATGCAGTGGAGGCCGAGCTCCGTATGGACAGCAAAGGCAAAGTCCAGCACGATAGCCCCGTCGGGCAGTTCGATGGAGTTTCCCTTGGGGGTGAACACCACGATTCCCTCGGGTTTCAGGTCCACCTTCAAAAAGTCCAGGTATTCGCGGCTGTCCGAAATTTCGGACTGGAGCTTGACCATGTGGTCCAGCCAGGCCAGTTCTTCGCCTTCGTGCTGGGTTTCCAGCTTGTAGGCCCAGTGGGCGGCAAAGCCCTTCTCTGCCGTCAGGTCCATGTCCTTGGTGCGGATCTGGACTTCGACCATCTTGTTTTCGGGTCCGATGACCGTGGTATGGATACTCTGGTAAAGGTTCGGCTTCGGGGTGGCGATGTAGTCCTTGAAGCGGCTCTGGAGGGGCGGCCACAGGTTGTGGACATAGCCCAGGGCCAGGTAGCATTCGGGAATGGTATCCACGATAATGCGGATGGCGAAGATATCGAAGATGTCCTCGAATTCGCAACCCCGTGCAATCATCTTGTTGTAGATGCTGTAAATGTTCTTGGTGCGGCCCTGGATGGTGCAGTCGAAATCTTCTAGGGCGAGCTTGATCTGCAAGGGCCCGATGACGGACTGGATGTACTTTTCCCGGGCTTCCTTGTTCTCGATAAGGGCATCCACCAGCTTCTGGTACTCTACCGGGTTCACGTACTTGAAGCTCAGGTCTTCCAGCTCCGTCTTGAGCTTGTACAGGCCGAACCGGTGGGTGAGGGGCACGTAGATGTCCAGGGTCTCCTGGGCGATGATTTTCCGCTTTTCGGGCTTCATGTACTGCATGGTCCGCATGTTGTGGATGCGGTCTGCAATCTTGATCATGATGACCCGGGGGTCTTTCGCCATGGCGGTAATGAGCTTGCGGTAGGTTTCCGCCTTGCGGGCGGTCTTGCTCTCTTGCTGGGCGGCGGTAATCTTGGTGACGGCGTCCACCATGAAGGCGGTATCGTCGCCGAATTTTTCAGAAATCTCGCTTAGCGTGTGGGGCGTGTCCTCTACTACGTCGTGGAGCAGCCCTGCAAGGACGGTGGCCTGGTCCTGTTTCAGGTCCGCAAGGATCTTGGCCACCTCGTAGGGGTGCTCGGTATAGGGCATGCCGCTCTTGCGGTACTGGCCGCTGTGGGCCTCTGCAATAAAGACAATGGCATTCTCCAGGATCTCGCGGTTCAGGGCGGGATTCTTCTTGATAAGCACGTCCACGATGTGCTTCTGGTTGGATGTCAACTCTTGCACTGCCATTATCTACAATTTATTATAAAATCTGGTAGAAAAACGGCAATTTTGGGAATATAAGCCAAAAATAAGGTTTTTGGTGATATGAAGCCCGCTGAAAGGAAAAAACGAAAAAAAACAAATAAAAACCCCCGAGAGAATCGGGGGCGTTGCGGGGGCCTCCCCGCTAAAGGGGGTGGCGAGCGACGTAGTGCGAGGCAGGGGGAGATTTCCCCCTAATCACTAAACCGCTGTTTACTACTTCTTCAGCAAATCGCGGATTTCGGTGAGGAGCTTCTCCTCGGCGCTGGGCTCTGGCGGTGCAGGCGGTTCGGCCGGTTTTTCTTCTTCCTTCTTGCGCATGTTCTGCACGAATCCCAGGAACTTCTTCATCACAATGAACACCACGATGGCCACGATCAAGAAGTCCACGATGTTGCCGATGAAGGCGCCGTAGGGAATCTGGGCTCCGGCGGCGGTTGTGTAGGTGAGGGCCTTGAGGCCTTCGCCGGCACCTTCTGCACCGAAGCTTGCCACGATGGCGTTCACGCAGGGCATGACGATGTCGTTCACGAAGCTCGTGACAATCTTGCCGAATGCGCCGCCGATGATAACACCGATGGCCATGTCGACGATGTTGCCCTTGAGGGCGAAAGCCTTGAATTCTTCAAGGAGGGATGTTGCTTTTCCTTTGATACCCATAACGGTTCCTTTTGGTTGATGTTTTGATAAAAAATAGTATTGTGGCGCCCTTTGGCAAGATGAATTTCTAGATTTTGTGACCTATGTCATGGCTGTTGCTGGCACTTTCCTCCGCTTTTTTCCTGGGTTTTTATGACCTGGCCAAGAAAAAGTCTGTCCAGGGGAATGCGGTGCGCCCCGTGCTGTTCCTTTGCAGCGCCTTTTACGCCCTGTTCATGCTGCCTATCCTGGTTTCGGGGCATACCGAAACCCTGGCGCTCCGCGAACATGTTTTCTTGATGGGCAAGGCTTTAATCGTTGGCGGCAGCTGGCTTTTGACCTACAACGCCATCGCCCACATGCCCCTCAGCATTTCGGCTACCATCCGCGCCCTGGCCCCCCTTTTTACCATCGGCATTGCGGTGAGCTTCATGGGGGAGCGACCTTTCCCCCTGCAGTGGGCGGGCATTGGTTTGTGTGTGGTTTCTTACATAGGCCTGAGCCTCGCGGGCCGTAAGGAGATGGGGCATTTCTTCAGCAGCCCCTGGGTCATTTCCATGGTGCTCGGCACTATCCTTGCCGCCTGCAGCGGAGTCTATGACAAGCTGATTTTGCAGCGGATGGATTTCGACCCTCTGACGGTGCAGGTCTGGTTCAGCTTTTACATGGCCCTATGGCAGTTCCTCATTTGTGCGGTGACCTGGTTTCCGACCCGCCAAAAGACCACGCCATTCCAGTTCCGCTGGAGCTTTCTCCTGGTGGCGGCGCTGCTTATCATTGCGGACCGTTGCTACTTCTTGGCGGTCAGCGACAAGGACGCCTTGATTTCGGTGATTACCGTTTTCCGCCGTTCCAGCGTGTTCATCAGCTTTGTGGCGGGGATTGTTATCTTTAAGGAGCGCAAGAGCAAGTTGAAGTTCTTGGCGCTGCTGGGAATTGTGGCAGGACTCTGCCTGATTTCCCTCGGGAAAGGCTAGATAGCCGGGGCTCGGTTGAAAACGTATGGCAGGTAAGTGCATCGGTATCACGGGAACGATCGGTTCCGGAAAGTCTACGGTGGGGGAGTGCCTCCGTCGGCGGGGGCTCCCTGTGCTGGACGCAGATGCCTGCGTGCATGAACTTTACCGGGATTGCGATGCCCTGCGCAAGGAACTGGCGGAGGCCTTTGGCCCGGAATGCCTGACCGCCGACGGCGTGAACCGCAAATTCTTTGCGGACCTGATTTTCAGGGACGCAGCCGCTCGGGAAAAACTGGAAGCCCTGGTTTACCCACATCTGACGGAAACGGTGCAGGGATTTTTCGCGTCGCACTCTGGCCCAGCGTTTCTGGAGGCGGCCCTCTTGCACCGCATACCCCAGGTGGTAAAGTTTCTAGACCAGGTGTGGCTGGTGGATGCTCCTGCAAAGGTTCGCCTGGAACGGCTGGTGTCCCGGGGACTTTCCCGTGAAGATGCCAAACGTCGTATTGATGCCCAGGGCGACATCGCCGCCCTCTGGCAGGCGCAGGGGATTGCCGTTACAAGAATCGAGAACGGTGGCTCCTTGGAACAACTGGAAAGGCGAGTGGCTGTCATTCTGGAGTGAAGCCGCAAGGCGGAACGATAGAATCCATTATGACGGTCATGAGCCGGAATCTGGTGCCTCAGCTAACGGATCCTCGACCAAGTCGAGGATGACGAGTGCAAAAAGTCGAGGATGACAAGCGAAAAAAAATACCCTCGGCTTAGCCGAGGGCAAATTTTTCTTGAACGGACTTCGATTAGAAGTTGACACCGAACTTGCCGGTCAGGAAGATAGGCATTTCGTCACCGTAGTAGTCGTCGCCGATGCCGAACTTGGCGCTCAGGTCAACATAGAACATCGGGTTGATGGCGATGTTCACGCCGAGGTAGGGGGCAATGCCAAATTTGCCACTTGCATCAGAACCCGGAAGTTCATCGCCGTCATGGGTGGCTTCGCCGAGCCACATGTCGAAGTCAAGTCCGACATACGGGGTGAACATCGGGTTGATGGCGAAGTCGCCTTCCAGGCCGATGTGCAGGTTGTACGGAGGAGAAACTTCGTCGTCGCCTTCGGTACGAATGGCGAGGCCGGCTTCAGAACCGAAGTTCACCATGCCGAAGTTCTGGGAGAACTGGACACCGAAGTAGAGGCCGAGACCGTCCGGGCTCACATCTTCGTCACCGACGGGCAGGTCCACGTCAACGAAGGCGTTCATGATGGGCATGAACTGGTAGCGAACCATCAGAGGAATGTTGTTCAGACCATCGGCCTTCGCATCTTCGCCATCCCAATGGGTGAAAACGGTGTAGGGGAGCTTGACACCCAGTTCCAAGTTCGGGATGACCGTGTAGCGGGCACCCACGAAGAGTCCGAGCGTGTTCCACTTGTCCTGCATCTTGTCGGTGACGCCGACTTCAGCCTGGCCCTTGTGGTTTTCGAGTACCGGGAAGTAGTTCCAGGTAGCGAAGGAAGCAGTAGCGGTCAAAGCGGCCGCGAGAGCGATTTTCTTGAACATGTATGTTCTCCTTGTTTGTGTTTTGACGGGGTAAAGGTAGTAATTTATTTACATTGAGGCAAGGCAGGGTGGGCCCTATACGGTGATAAAGTGCACAACAGGTTGATAAAGTGTGATTTTTAACACTTCTCGCACTAGAGTCTGTTCCAGGCCTGTCCGCGCTGGGCGGAGCCGGAGTGCTCCAGGATAGTGGGACGCCAACCGGTATTTACTATATTCCACCCTTGAATTTAAGAGGTTTTTATGAGATGCTTGGTGACCGGCGGTGCCGGATTCTTGGGTAGCCACCTTTGCGAAAGGCTCTTGAACGACGGACACGAGGTCCTGTGCCTGGACAATTACTTTACCGGGCGTCTCCAGAACGTGTCCCACCTGCGGGATAACCGGAACTTCGAACTTATCCGCCACGACGTGACCGAGCCTATCCTTTTGGAAGTGGACCGGATTTTCAACCTGGCCTGCCCTGCAAGCCCGGTGCATTACCAGTTCAACCCGGTAAAGACCATCAAGACCAGCGTTATGGGCGCTATCAACATGCTTGGGCTTGCCAAGCGGGTCCATGCCCGCATACTGCAGGCCAGCACTAGCGAAGTCTACGGCGACCCGGCGGTGCACCCGCAAAAAGAGGACTACTGGGGAAACGTGAACCCCATCGGTATCCGCAGTTGCTACGACGAGGGCAAGCGTGTGGCGGAGACCCTCTTTATGGACTACCATCGCCAGAACAAGGTGGATATCCGCATCGTGCGCATTTTCAACACCTACGGCCCCCGCATGCTCATGAACGACGGTCGCGTGGTGTCTAACTTCATTGTGCAGGCATTGAAGGGCGAAGACTTGACCATCTACGGCGACGGCGGTCAGACCCGCAGTTTCTGTTACGTGGACGACCTTATCGAGGCTTTTGTCCGCATGATGGATCAGGACGAAATCATCGGGCCTGTGAATGTAGGCAACCCCGGCGAGTTTACCATGCTGGAACTGGCCCATGCGGTGTTGGACCAGACGGGTTCCAAGAGCAAGATTGTGTACCAGCCCCTGCCTGGCGATGACCCCAAGATGCGCCGCCCCGATATTAGCCTTGCAAAAAAGGCCCTGGGCTGGGAACCCAAGGTCAACTTGTTCGACGGCCTCCAGAAGACCATCGAATATTTCAAGACGATTGTTTAGTTATTTCACCGCGACTTTGTGAGTCTCGGATACCCCTTGTCCCTGGATTCGCACCAGGTAGATTCCCGGTTGTGCGCTTACGGACAAGCTAACGCTACCATTGGCGTTCCCGTTCCAGAGGGTGCGGACGGTGCGGCCCTGCAGGTCCAGCAGTTCCACCTTGGACTGACCCTTGAGGTTTACGCTGACGGTGTTGTTTGCGAAGAGAAAACTGGAAGTGCTTGCGACTGGGCGGGAGAGTGCGGCGGGAGGAACTTCTCCGCCGCCTCCAGAAATGGGAGTCCATTCTGGATTCTGCTCCCGGAGTTTGTTCCTAAGCCAGGTGCCCGACGGAGTAAGGTCGCTTTCGGACCAGTTTCCGCTGGTGCTGGCGCTCGTTTGCAGAGCGGCGGATGTTTCTGCGGTGTTTGAAAGGCTCCATGCGGCCCAACTGAGTTTAGCTTCGTCAATCCATTGCCAGAATTGATTTATACTGTTGTAGTTTAGGGAACCGTTTCCATCGGCATTGGTGAGGCCACATTCAGAAATGAAGATTGGTATCGTGTTTAACGCTGATTTTGCAATGGGCAAGAGTCTGTTTAAATGATCATCAGTGGATGCGTAAAAATGGAATGCGTAGGCGACGTTTACGGCATTTGTTCCTGTTAAAGGATCTGATGCGACGGCGCTGAGGTTTCCTGAATAGGCGGGGGTTCCCGCAATAATAAGGTTGTCTGGGTCGATTGCTCTGATTTTTGGAATAATAAACTCCAGGTAGGGCTTGATTGGATTCCAATCGCTTGGGCCTGTCCAGGTGTCTGTTCCAGGCTCGTTATAGACTTCATAAATAACATTGGGATAATTCCCGTATTTTGTGGCCATGTATTCAAAAAAATCCGCAGCTTTATCCCAACGGCCATTGGCATTGTCATTTGCCCAATGTGTGTGCAAATCAATAATGACATAGATTCCCTTGGCGATGGCTGCATCAATGACGGCCTCAGCTTGCTGGATTGTTCCTGTTGGATCGGAGATGTATCCATTCTTATCAAGTTCCTGATTCCATGCGTTGGTTTCAAAGGCCATTGCCGCACGGACGAGGTTTACGTGCCAGTCTTCTGCTAACCAGTTTACGACATTTGCGTTATAGAAGGGGAATGCCGTGTGAGAATGGCTCCAGTAATAGCTCATTCCCCTGAGTTGTGCGGGTTGCCCGTTGGCACCCACCACTTGGGTTCCCTGGACAGACAAAGCGCCGATGTCGTCAATTGGAGCAGCTACGGCCAAATTAAGGGCGAACGCCGAAACCGCGATAATTTTCGTGGTGATTTTCATAAAACACTCCTTTCTCATCTCTCTTTGAAAAATAATTAAAAATCGGTCAAAGTGAAAACTTGACCGGTTTTTATGAGAAAAATTTACGGCTGTGTGGCAATTTTACGGCTGAATATTGATCATGGGAATCATCTTGTCGTTCCCGTTGACTTAGATTGTCCGTTGTTCATGTTTTGCGGGCCGCTACCCGAAAGTCTCGTACATGGCGTCCCGTTCGACGGGGGTGAGGCCTTCGTTCAAAATCAGTTCCCGCATGCGGGAAGGGCTCATTCCCACGGGGACTTTCGCCCCGGCGGCGTGGGTGATTTTTTCTTCCATGATGGTGCCGTCCAGGTCGGAAGCCCCTGCATGGAGGGCTTTCATGGCGGTGTCGATTCCCATCTGTATCCAGTAGGCCTTGATATGGGGGAAATTGTCCAGGAACAGGCGCGCCACGGCCACCGTACGCAAGATGTCTTCTTCGCCGGTGATGTTCGGGACAATCTTGTGGAGGGCGTTGTGTTCCGGGTGGTAAACCAGGGGAATGAAGGCGAAGAATCCGGGGGCTTCGTCCTGCAGGTCACGGAGCATCTTCATGTGGGCGATGCGGTCTTCGGGCTTTTCGACGTGGCCAAAGAGCATGGTGGCGTTGGTGGGAATTCCCAGCTTGTGTGCCGCCCTGTGTACCGAAAGCCATTCCTCGCCAGTTTCTTTACCCGGACAGATTTGGTCCCGGACGCTTTGCACCAGGATTTCGGCGCCGCCTCCGGGGAGAGCGTCAAGGCCTGCCTTTTTCAGCGTCGCCATGATCTGCTTGGGACTCTGTCCCGAGATTTTCGAGAAGTGGCAGATTTCTACGGCGGTGAAGGCCTTCAGGTTCACCTTCGGGAATTCCTTGCGGAGTTTCGAGAGCATGTCGATGTAGTAGTCGAAGGGATGGTCCGGGTGGAGCCCGCCCACAATGTGCAGTTCCCGCGCTCCTTGGCTGATGGCCTCAGCGGCCTTTGCCCTGATGGTGCCGTAGTCCCAGTCGTAGGCGGTGGGGCTGTCCTTCTTGATTTTGGAGAAGGCGCAGAACTTGCAGTGCAGAACGCAGACGTTGGTGTAGTTAATTTGTCTGTTGTTGACCCAATAGACGCTCTTCCCATGGCGGCGTTCCTTTTCGGCGTTTGCACGGGCACAGAGTTCCGCCAGGGGGGCGTTCTTGAAAAGGTCCAGGGCTTCGGCTTCTGTAATGCGTTTTGGCATCATGTTGCTAGATTCTTCTGCTAGATTCCGGCTCAAGGCCGGAATGACGAACATAAAGGGGTAAAAGACAAACGTCATGGCGGACCTGATCCGCCATCTGGTAAACGAAGCGTTCTTTGTGCTGCTTGCTCATTACGGAGATTACAGGTACTTGAGGGCTTCGGGGATGAGGGTGGCGGCGTCGGCGGAGTCGCCTAGGTTTTCGTAGGCCTTGGCTACGGCCTTTTCTGCCGCAGGGTCCTTGACCCCCAGGGTGTGCAGAGCCAGCACCGCTTCCATCTTGGCGCCGGTAAGCACGCCCATGCCCGTGACGCCAGAACCTTCTACGTTCCCGAGAGCCTGGAGCATGGTGGCGGCACGGTCCTTGAGGGTGAGCACCATCTGTTCGGTGGTCTTCTTGCCAAGGCCCTTGATTTTACCCAGGGCGCTCTTGTTGTCGCTGGCAATCATGTTCAAAAGGTCGGCTGGGGCAACCCCGCTCAGAATCCGCTGGGCCATCTTAGGGCCTACGCCGTTCACGTCCAGAAGCATCAGGAACAAATCCTTTTCGGCCTGGTCCGCAAATCCGAAGAGGGTCATGGAATCTTCCCGGACCACCAGGTTCGTGTACAGCAGCACCTCGGCGTTCTCTTCGGGGAGCATGCCGCCCGTGCGTGCGGAGATGTTCACCCCGTAGCCGATGCCTGCCACGTCCACCACCGCGAAGGTGGGGCTTTTCTGAATCAACTTTCCACGAATCTGCTCAATCATGCCTTGTCCTTTAGTTCTGCCTGCTGGTCCAAAAGTCTTTGAGGGTATTCCGGGTCCAATTCCCTGCGTTCTTCCAGGCGGCGCTGCATCTCCTTGGTGAGGGCCGCCACCTGGGCGCCCTGATGGCCTTCCAGGTAGGGTTCTACGGAAATGGGCTCCAGCACGTCCAGGTAGAAATGGTACTGTTCCCGGGGATGGTAGCTGACCAGCTTGTCGTGCTTGCGTAATCCGATGATTTCGTTTCCGCCGAAGTAGATGGGCACGATGTCGCGCTTGCAGCCGATGGCGAACCTGGCCGCCCCCTTCTTGAAGTTCCATTGCTTGCCCGGTTCGGAGCGGGTACCCTCGGGGAAGATGATGAGGTTGTTGCCCTGGTCCGTGGTGCGCTTGACTTCGGCCATCTGCTGGTCAAAGGATTCCGAATTCAAAATGTAGATGCTGTTCACGATTCCGGAGACAAAACGGTTCTTGCCGAGAGCCCCCTTCACGATGCAGTCGGCGTTGGGAATGATGGAAAACAGCAACACCACGTCTAGCAGGGAAGGGTGGTTGGCGATAATGATCTTGGAGTGGAGTCCCTTGAGGCGTTCACGGTGTTCCACCTTGAATTTGGAACCCCTCAGCAACACCAGCTGCCAGATGAGAATCTTGAGCGCGATGTGGATGGCGTAACGGGCCCACCGGCTGAAGCGTTTTCTTGAAAAACCTGAAAAAAGAAATAGTGTCGGGAACACCACTGACGCCTGGACAAGACTACCTAACCCGAAAAAGAAGAAGGTCTGCAGCTTGACGTAGGTGCGCCAGATATAGGCGATGCGTTGAAAAAAAGTCATGTCAGATATGATGTAGCGTTTCTATTCGGAAAGATAAAAAAAATTGGGTAAACAAGCTATATTTGAGCCATATGAAACTGTTTTTGGCAATGTTCCTGTGTCTTGCGCTAACGTCTATGGCGTTTGCCGATGTCTTTGAAAGTCCCCTGACGGCTGAGCGTTCCAAGGAACTTGCTCAGGTTCTTTCGGCCATGCAGCAGCAGAAATACCTGCGGGGGAGTTTCAGGCAGGTGCGGACCGTCAAGAAAATCAACCGGGACTTTGTCTCTACGGGGAGTTTCGTCATCGCGGATACCCTGGGCATCTTGTGGAACATGGAAAAGCCCTTCCAGAGCCTTACCGCCATCACCCGCGACAAGATGCTCCAGAAAAATGCCTCCGGGGCGGTTTCCCAGATGAACATGAAGGACAATGCGGTCTTTGGCCAAGTTTCCCAGACCATTCAGGGGATTTTTTCGGGCAACCGCAAAATGCTGGAAGAACGATTCCAGATTTTCTTCGAGATGGGGAAGGACGGGCTTTGGACCATCGGCCTTGTTCCCAAGGAAAGCGTCATCAAGAAGCAGATTTCGTCGGTGGTGCTCTCGGGCCACAAGTGGCTGGAGAAGGTGACCCTCTCCGACGGCGACGGAAACCCCATCCTCTACGAATTTTCCAAGGTGGAAGGGGGAATCACTCTCACTCCCGAAGAATCCGCCCTGTTGCGCTGATGGAGCCTGCGGAGTTTCATGGATAAGCCCGAAAAAAAATGGATGAACAAGTGGGGGATTCTCCTCTGGGGAATCTTGCATGTCGCCATCATCGCGCTGGGCTTGAACGCTAGCCCCTGGAAAATCGATTCAAACCTTTTCTCCGTTTTGCCGCCTTCGCAGGTGTCGGCGGGTCTGGGTGATGCCGACGCCGAGCTTTCCCGCAGGACCATGGGCCAGATGACGGTACTTGTGGGCCATACGGATTTCGAAAAGGCGAAGGCGGCGGCAGACGAATTCGACCGGGCGCTGCGCGGGAATGGCCAGCTGGAAAAGGTAAGCTACCTGGTGTCGGACAGCTCTATGGACGAGGCTCGCGCCTTCGCCAAGGAATACCGCTATGCATTGCAGGGCGAAGCGTTTATGGACCGCGTTCGCCAGGGTGGGGGAGCCTTCTTGAGGCAGAACGCCCTGGAAAAAATCTACGGAGGCTTTTCCATGGCAAGCCTCGAGAACCTGGACGAAGACCCCTTCTTGCTTTCGGCCCAGGCCTTCGAGGATGTTCTGGGAAATCTCTCCTTCATGAGTAAGAACGTGGAACTCCGGGATGAGCGTCTTGTGCTGCGGGATTCTCTACGGACCTACGTCATGTGGTCTGCAAGCCTTGTTCCGGGTGCATCCACCTTCGGTGGCGACGGTAGCGCCCTCCAGATTATTGAACAGAAGATTTCGGAACTGAAAAAAGCCGATACCGCCCTGGTGGTGGCAACGACGGGAGTGCCTTTCCATAGTTACGAAAGTTCTTCTCGGGCGCAACTGGAAGTGGCCGTGATTTCGGGCGTGTCCATCGTGCTTCTCCTGTTGCTGATCCTTTCCACCTACAGGTCGGCGGTTCCCTTGGCGCTGACGCTGTTTTCTATCGGTGTCGCCATCGTTTCGGCCCTGTCGGTCTCCTGGACGCTTTTCGGTTCTATCCATATTTTCACCTTCGTGTTCGGGACCAGCGTCATCGGCGTGAGCATCGACTACGCCATCCATTTCTTTACAGGCTGGAAAATCCGGGAAGAACGGCTGGACGGTGGCGGTGTACGTGGCCTGATTTTCAAGGGACTTGTCCTGGGATTCATGACCACGGAACTTTCGTACTTGGCCTTGACCTTCGCTCCCTTCCCGCTGCTCCGGCAGATGGCGGTTTTTTCCATGGCGGGGCTTGCAAGCTCCTTCTTGACCATTACGCTTTTGTTTGCGGCCCTGCCTGCCGCAAGGACCCGCGCTCCTGCGGTTTTCGCCCTTGGGGCCGTTTCTAGAGTATTGGATGGCTACGGAACAATCCTTGCAGGGCTCAAGATGAAAAGGTGGGCGTCGCTCGCGGTGGTTGCGGTAATTGTTGCGGGGGCTGCGGTGGGTGTTTACCGCGTGCAGTGGGGTACGGACCTCAAGTCCCTCTATACCATGTCGTCTGCGCGCCTTGCCCAGGAAAAACTTTCCATGGAACTTCTGGATTTCGGCTCTTCGGGCAGTTACTTCTTGGTGAAGGGGAGTTCCGTTCAGGAGGTGTTGGAGCGGGAAAATGCTTTCTGTAAGCGCTTGGAGCGAGAACGTACCGACGGCGTGCTGCAAAACTACCTTGCCATCAGCAGGTTTATTCCGCCCCGTTCCGTTCAGCAGGAAAATTTCGAAATCCTTTCTCGGGCCATAGATTCGGTATCGGTTGCGGAGATGCACAGGGAACTTGGACTCCGGTCCGATTCGGCTTTCCGAGCCTCGATGGGCCAAGGCCTGAAAGTTCTTGAACCCGAAAGCAAGTTGCCCGCCAACTTCGAGAAACTCCTGAATAGCCTCTGGATTGGCCGCGTAGGGGATTCCTACTACAGTGCGGTGATGCCTCTCCATGTTCACGACGCCGCCAAGCTTACTGGCCTTGCAGGTGAGGGCATCTACTTTATGGACAAGGTAAGCCAGATTAACGAGAACCTGACGCGGCTTTCCCTGACGGCCCTTGCCCTAGTGGGGCTTGCTTTTGTGCTGGTGTTTGCGGTGCTGTTTTTTATCTACGGATTCTCCGGGGCGTTTTCCATTATGCGGATTCCCGTATGCGCCTCCTGCCTCGCGGTAGCGCTGTTCGGCTACCTGGGCATCCCCTTCAATTTCTTTGCTACGGTAGGGATCATTTTGACCCTCGGTATAGGCATCGACTATTCCCTGTTTTTCAGGGAGGGGCGGGGAAGCCCCTTGACGGTACTTGCCATCGCGTTATCGGCCCTGACCACCATCCTCTCTTTCGGGAGCCTTTCTTTCAGCGGATTTTCGCCGGTATCCACCTTCGGCCTTTCCGTGTTCTTGGGAATTCTTTTCAATTTTATCTTGTCCCCGTTTGCGGGTTCTAGGGTCAAATAGATTGCTAAGGCAACATTTGCCTCAGGTCTTTTTTTTCTATAATTGGCGTGGAAATAATTGAAATGCTTAGGAGTGTTCATGAGCGATAAGAAGCAGGTTCTTGTGACCGGAGCCAGTGGCGGAATTGGTTCTGCCATAGCAGAAGCCGTTGCCCAGGCGGGTTATGCCGTTGTTGCGGGCTACAACAGGGGCAAGACCAGGGTTGATGAACTTATACAAAGGGTCCAGGCTGCCGGTGGAGAAATCCGTGGGCTTCAGCTCGACATTTCCGACCGCGATCAGTGCCGGGAAGTATTGACCAAAGATATCGAGGAAAACGGAACTTATTACGGTCTGATTCTTAATGCAGGCGTTTGCGCCGACATGACCTTTGCTGGCATGAGCGGGGATTCCTGGGACAAGGTGGTGAATACCAACCTGGGCGGTTTCTACAATGTGGTTCAACCTTTGGTGATGCCCATGTGCCGTAAGCGCATTGGCCGCTTTATCACCATCTCTTCGGTTTCCGGCGTTATCGGTAACCGGGGCCAGGTGAACTACAGTGCCTCAAAGGCCGGCATTATCGGGGCCACCAAGGCTCTGGCCACAGAACTTGCCAGTCGTAACATCACGGTGAACAGCATTGCGCCGGGCGTTATCGAGACCGAAATGATCAAGGACGCTCCTCTAGATATTATTCTGCAGGCTGTTCCCATGAAGCGGGTGGGCAAGCCCAGTGAAGTAGCCGCCACGGCGGTGTTCCTGCTTTCGGAAGGGGCAGCCTACATCACCCGCCAGGTGATTTCTGTGAATGGAGGTCTCGCATGACCCGTAGGGTTGTTGTTACCGGAGGTTCCTGCATTTCGGCCTTGGGTTCCGAGATGGACGAAATTTTCGACAGCCTGAAAAAGCTGGAGAACAAGGTGGTCCGCATGGACGAATGGGACAAGTATGTGCAGATGAATACCCGTCTGGCTGTCCCGGTGAACTACCAGTTTCCTGAAATGCCTCGCCGTAAGATTCGCGGTATGGGTCGTGTGGCCATGCTGGCTACGGTAGGCGCCCAGAAGGCACTGGAATGCTCTGGTCTCTTGGAAGATCAGGAATTCTTGCATTCCGGCCGTGTCGGCGTGGCCTACGGATCTTCTATGGGCTCCGTGATGCCCCTGGTGGATTTTTTCTCCATGATTGTCACCAACGACAGTTCGAAAATTACGGCTACCACCTACATCAAGTCCATGCCCCAGACCTGCGCCGTGAACATCGGCGTGACCTTCGGGCTTACGGGCCGCATGATTACCACTAACACGGCCTGCACCTCCGGAAGCCTTGCCATCGGTAACGCTTACGAAGTCATCAAGTATGGTAAACAGGACGCCATGGTGGCAGGCGGTGCCGACGAACTGGACCCTACGGAATCTGCCGTTTTCGATACGCTTTTTGCAACCTCCGTCAAGAACGATACGCCCAAACTCACTCCCGCCAGCTACGACCGGGACCGCGACGGCTTGGTCATTGGAGAAGGAAGCGGCACCTTGATTCTCGAGGAATACGAGCATGCCCGTGCCCGCGGTGCAAAAATTTATGCGGAGCTGGTGGGCTTCGGTAACAATACCGACGGCGACCACCTGACCCAACCCAAGCAAGAAACCATGCAGCGGGCTCTGGAACTGGCTTTGGAAGATGCGGGACTCAGCCCGGATGCCATCGGCTACGTGAACGGTCACGGAACCGCCACCAAGCATGGCGACCGGGCCGAGACCTGGGCCACCTACAACGCCCTGAAGGGCCGTAGCGCTCCCATCAGCAGCCTCAAGAGCTACATCGGGCATACCCTGGGCGCTTGTGGCGGTATCGAGGCCTGGACGTCTATCCACATGATGAACCGCGGCTGGTTCAGCCCCAACCTGAACCTGAAAAACGTGGATCCGGAATGCGCCCCGCTGGACTATATCGTCGGTGACGGTCGCGAGATGGATGTGGAATACGTGATGAGCAACAACTTCGCCTTCGGCGGAATCAACACTTCGCTCATTTTCAAGAAGGTGTAAGTCCTTTTAGCGACGGGAATCCTAGTCGTTTTTCCATCATCGTCATGCCCCACTTGTTGGGGCATCCGCTGGATGCGAATCCGTCATCGTCATGCCCCACTTGGTGGGGCATCCGCTGGATGTTTTTCTGATTAATACAGTTCCTGTAAAGTTTCCGGCGCAAGCTTGCTCAAGAGTATGGCTTTGTCCCGCTTTTCCTGTAGGCTCTTGCGGTTTTTCCAGAGGTGCGCGATGACCGACGGGTGATTGAGCGCGAAACGCGTCGTCTTGATTCCGAGGGACTTGGAAAGGGCGTAGGCGATGTGGGGGAGGTATTCCCTGTTTTCGCTGGAAAAATCCATCGGGATTCCTTGCAGCCCGGCTACCAGGTAGGGAACGAAAAAGCACTTGCCGCCGGCGTGGTGCATCCTCAGGGCATAGTCGAGAATCTGCGCCGGAATAGGCAGGCTTGCATCGAAGGCCCCGGTCCGCTGGACTATCCGTCTGGAAAAGACCGCAATTTCGGGTCTTGGGCTTGCCACGTACCGCAGGAGTGCATCCTCTTCGATAGGCTCGATTCCCTTGGACTTGTGAAGCCTGAAGCCGCCGACGAATTTCGCGGACTTCTTGTCGCCGTCTTCTATGGAGGTGTATCGAAGTCTCGGGGCGAAAGCGTCCACCATGGGGAATGCGGAAATGTTTTCGGCCAGGCTGTTCAAAAATTCCCGGTCAATGGTTACGGCGCTGTTTGCAAAAACGATCCATTCCGCGTCGCTTTCGTTCAGCCTTTCGTTGAAATTGTCCGTAAAGAACCAGCCCAGGGCTGGGTCGGTAAAGGGCGGCTGTGGGTCGCTATTGTTAGGCGAACCCCAGACAAAAACGTCGAACTGCCGCATAGCGTTTAGTCCTAGAAATTAAACCGCAGGCCTGCCCGGTGTTCCATCCCGAGCCCTTGGGCCAGGTAAGAAAAACTGTAGTCCAGGGCGAACAAGCCCATGCTGTAGCCGAGGCCCAGGCTCAAGAATCGGGCCTCGTTGGATTCGTCGGGCCTGCTCCGGTCTTGAATCAGCTCCAGGGCGTCCCGTTTCAAGTCCAGCCATGTCCGGGTGAAACCGCCCCGTATGGCGAAGTACTTGCCCAGCAGGTACTCGGCGCCGATATTCAGGCGGGGTTCCGCATACCGCGGAAAATTTGTTTCGCCAAAGACCGTCAGCCGCGGGAGACTTTTCATACGCATGAATCCGGAAAGGGCGATTACCTGTCCCATGGGGTAGTATTCGTCTTCACCGTCGTCTACATAGTCTCGCAAAAGGCAACCGAAGTCCCTGGCCACAAGTGCCAGTCCCCAGAATTTATTTTCGGATTGCCAGGAAATACCCCAGTCGAAGGCCGCCCCGAAGGCGGTACGGTCACCCTCTTCGTCGGCCAGCCTGTCGCTTGCGAACTTGAGGGTGGCGCCGAACTGGAAATGCTTCATGGGAAACGCTACCGTGGCGGTAACCAGCTGGCTCAGGGGGTTGTAGTCCTTGCCGGTCTCGTTGCCGTATTCGTCATAGCCTTCGATAGTTCCGTAGTCCAGCCAGTTGTACGAAATCTGGTACAGGAATCGCTTGAAGTCTAGGGTGTAGTATAGGGAACCCTGTTTTTCGGAGAATTCGCCGGTCTGCCAGTGCATGCCGACGGTACGTTCCTTTCCTTCGGGCATCCGGAGAGCGGCCGGGTTCAGTTGGGCGATGCTCGGGTCGGTAGAAGGGGCTGCCGCTGCGGATTTTTCAAGGGCCGCGTTTCGGGGGCTGTCGAAGGTGGACATGAAGGAGAAAACTTCCTGACCGGCATCGCCTTGCGAAAAGTAGGCCTGTGCCTCGAACGTGGCGGCAAGCAGAGCAAGCGCAGCCAGCTGGAAGTTTATCTTCTTGAACATAGGCTAAATTTATAAAATTTGCCTTTACAAAAAGGCAAAAGTTTCTATATTTGGGTCGCTCGGGCTACTAGCTCAGTTGGTAGAGCAACGCCCTTTTAAGGCGTGGGTCGAAGGTTCGAGCCCTTCGTAGCTCAGTGAAAAGCCGGTTTCGTTTTCGGAACCGGTTTTTCTTGTATAAACCGAAAACCACCAGCTGGGCTGGTGGTTCTAAAGAAGCCTTCTGGCGGTGATGAAAAAAGTCCTCTAGTTAAATTTGTGGTGCGGTCTGGACACTGCATCACAACTCAACAA
>Ga0256405_10000411_pt1 | contig 141755 bp, 128 predicted proteins | sample RumenRJG_02DNA_FD_189096 | JGI IMG/M metagenome (GOLD analysis project Ga0256405, IMG submission 189096) | Bovine rumen microbial communities from Lethbridge, Alberta, Canada - RJG_02 | ecosystem: Host-associated > Mammals > Digestive system > Stomach > Rumen | place: Canada: Alberta...
ATCGCAGTAGCCAGATTCGATCCGACACCTTCAATTCCTATCTTTGCCAATATTGATGTCAGTGCGGCAAAGATTGCCGAACCAAGCGCTAATAAAAACCACATAGTGATACTCCTTCAAATCCCGATTTAGCGATTTCCAGGCAAACTGGTATTTATAAGTCTGTGCTTTTATTTACGCTGTGAAGTGTTACTCCTTCCGGGCGGAAATCCATCTGCATCTCCCAGAATTCGACACCTGCCTCTGCTGTTTCCTTAGTTGAATCTACCTTACAAACGTGAGCCATGTTCAGCCAATCTTTACCTGCAGAAACGCCTTCTGAATTGAATGCTACAGGCCCCACCGGAGAGAAACTCGATGCAGCAGACGGTAATCTCGAAAACTCCTTCACAAAAGAACCATGAAGCAGTTTTGGACCCTTTTTGGACCCTTTTTGAGATACCTCATAAACGAAAACAGGTCAGAGACAACTCTCTGACCTGCGGAAATTTGGTCGCGGGGGCCGGATTTGAACCGACGACCTCCGGGTTATGAGCCCGACGAGCTACCAGACTGCTCTACCCCGCACTATGGGCGCTTGCGCGCGGATATTTATCATAGCACCCCCATGGGAAAAGTCAAACGAGAATTCTGCGCGAAGCGACGGTTCCCTATAATGATGCTCGGGAGAATCACGGGAGGCATCGCCATGGGACACAAGCCGTACTCGAAGTTCGACAGCATTCCGACCGGGCACGCGTCCGAGCGGCTGACCGAGGGCTGCCTCGTCCTGGAGGGCGGGGCGTTCCGCGGGCTCTACACGCAGGGCATCGTCGATACGCTGATGCTGCTCGACATCAACTTCTCGTGCGTCGTCGGTGTCTCGGCTGGCGCGCTCACCGGCATGGGCTACGTGTCCGGGCAGGTCGGCCGTGCCGCGCGCATCAACATCGGCTACCGTCACGACAGCCGCTACATCGGCTGGCGCGCGTTCCTGAACAGCCGCTCCATGCTCGACGTGGGCTTCCTGCTCGAGGATCGCGGCATCCTGGAACCCTTCGACTGGGAGCGCTTCAACCGCCCCGAGCAGCGTTTCCTCGCCGTCGCCACCAACTGCCGCACGGGCGCCGCGACCTTCTTCGAGAAGGGTTCCTGCAGCGACATCAACCAGGCCGTGCGCGCCTCGGCGAGCATGCCCTACACGACGCCCATGGTGATGGTCGACGGGGAGCCGTACCTCGACGGCGCCTGCTCCAACAGGATCCCTTATGATTGGGCGCTCGAGCAGGGCTATGACAAGATTGTGGTCATCCGCACGCGCGACCTCTCCTACAGGAAGGCCGGCAAGGATGTGAAGCTGGCGGAGGTAATGTACCGCGGCTATCCCGAGCTCGTGGACAACCTCGCCACGGCGGGGGAGCGCTACAACTTCCAGTGCGACGAGATCGAGCGGCTCCACGGGGAGGGGAGGATCTTCCGCCTCGCGCCGTCCGAGCCCGTCGCCATCAGCAACATGGAGGACGACGTCGAGAAGCTCGGCGACCTGTACTGGCTGGGCGTCTACGACTGCTTCGAGAACCTCGATGCCCTGAAGGCGTATCTGGACGCATAAGCTTGCGTGTGATGACAGTTCTCCTCGTAGTGATGACAGTTCTCCTCGTAGGACTTTTGTCATCAAAAAGATGACAAAAGTCCTACGAGGAGAACTGTCACGCGGGGAGGACGGCCAACCTGTATCATAGATTCGACCGGCCATCCGTACCGAAGAGGAGCTCTAACGTTGTCCGATCCGACCGACAGGATGCACGCGGGGCAGCGCCGCATACGCCTGCGCTTCCTCATGCTCGTCCCCCTCATCATCGCGTGCGTCCTCATCACGCGCGCGCACATCATCGCGGTCGGCGGATCCTACGAGCTTGCATTCCAAGACTTCGCCGGCAAGGAGCTCACAGCGGACAGAATCCAGATCGATCCTCCCGGCATAGTCGAAGTGGGGGACATCTGGCAGGATGATGAGGGCGTTCCCCATGTCGTGTTCCGCGCGGGCACACCCGGCAAGGGCATGGTGCTCATCGGCTTCGAAGACGGCGGCACGATGTTCGAGATGCAGACCACCAAGAGCGGCGTGGTTGTCGCCGAGGGTTTCGACGTCATGGGCTGGGAGTACATCTGCATCAGCCTGATCCTCGTCGCCGGCTGCATCTGCGTGCTGTGCGCGAGCGCCATCATCTCGCTTTGGCGCCGCTCGTGGTACGGCTACGAGATGGCAGCCTACATCGGCGGGGCGGTCTTCTTCCTGCTCCATGCGATCCAGTTCGCGGTGTTCTTCCTGAGCGGGTGGTTCGCGACCTTCTCGGATTTCGCCACCGCCGCTATCACCATGATGAACAGCTTCATCGAGGCGATGGCAATCCCGATGGCGGCTATCGCCCTGTTCGTGAGCGCGTCGAACGTGGTGCTGCTGCGCCGCGAGGGGAGGGCGTTCACCAACCTGCTCGGCGTCATCGCGACCATCCTCTGGGCCGCCGCCTTCTTCGGGATCCGCGCCTTCCACGAGAACATGGGCGCCTTCATCACGAACCCCTACGTCTTCGTCCTGGTCGACTCCGCGCTCGCCGCGGTGCTCGCCTACGCGCTGGCGCTGTTCCTGGGCGTGAGCATCACGGCGCTTCTCGCCGCACGCCACATGCCGTCCTTCCCGCGCGACTACCTGATCATCCTCGGCTGCGGCCTGCGCGATGACGGCACGCCGACGCCGCTGCTCGCGGGCCGCGTGGATGCCGCGCGCGCGTTCGCAGAGCGCCAGACTGCGGCGGGCTTCGACGCCCCCGCGTTCGTTCCCAGCGGGGGGCAGGGCGGCGACGAGGTCTGCTCAGAGGCTGAGTCGATGGGCCGCTACATCGGAGCGGACTCGGGTGCGCGCATCCTGCTCGAGGACCGCTCGACCACCACGCGCGAGAACATGGCCTTCTCCGCGCAGGTCATCGAGGCGGATGCCGGCGCTCCCGCATCCGAGCAGCGCGTGGCCTTCTCGACGACCAACTACCACGTGCTGCGCGGCTACGTGTTCGCCCACATGGCGGGCATGGAGGCCGAGGGCATCGCGGCTCCGACCAAGCTGTACTTCTGGCCCAATGCGTTCCTCCGCGAATTCGTGGGCATGCTCGCGGCGCGTGCGCTGCCCATCGCCATGAACTGCGCCGCCATCGTCGCCCTGTACGGCATCCTCGAGTACCTGCTGGTCACGAGGTAGCGTCCGCGCGTTAAACACGTTAAAAAGGGACGGGTACAATTTAACGTTTTCGCGCAGTTGAGCTATTTGATGGCACGATAGATGATGCCTGTGCCGATAGAGGTTATCCTCGAGATCTGCCTTGCCGACAGCCCTGCGTTGTAGAGGGCGACAATGCAAGCGTTTCTCTGCTCCTTCCCCTGCGCTTTCACGTCGTAAGGGCTTAACCTGCCGAGCACCGTCTTCGCAACTTCGAGCGCCTGCGACTCGGGAATACGTGAACGAGGAATACCGGCTTGATCATCCTCTTGCTGCAGGGCGTGGAAGCGCACGAACTCATCGACACTGCCGAATACCTCGAGGACGAACTCCGTGCTCGTGACGAGGCATTCGCCCGTCCCGATGTAGTCGCGATAGCTGCTCCACTTGACATCAAGGCCATAACCCGCTTTCGCAGGGTTATGGTGAATGTAGCTCACCGTGCTGAGCAGTTGCTCGTCCCCTTCGATGGGGATGCTCGTGAAGCGTCCCTGAAACAGCGTTCCAACGCGCTCGTGGCGGCTGTTGAAGTGGTTCGCGTAGCGCGATTCGATTGTCTTCATGAGGACCGAAACCGCTTCGATTGGCGCTGCAATCAGCATGTGGACGTGGTTCGCCATGAGGCACCACGCGAGTACCTGGATCTCTTTGCCGGCGATTGCATCGCCGAGAAGCCCCATGAAGAAGCCCCTGTCTTCATCATCCTCGAACAATATCTGCTGCCCAACACCGCGGATGATGATGTGGTAGATGTCGGATTCGCTGCGTTTTCTCGGTGTTCGCGCCATCTTGGCTGCTGTCCTTCCAAAAACGTAAACGAGAAACGTAAAATTGTACCCGTCCCTTTTTAACGCTGCAGGAGCGGTGAGAGGCCGCCCTGCGCGATCAGGGTGATGCGGTGCATGGCGCGCGAGATGGCGGTGTAGAGGCGCCTCCGCGCCAGCGGCGTGTTGGGGTAGTCCCGGCCGTCGGCATCCGCGACGATCACGTGGTCGAACTCGAGGCCCTTCGCGAGCGCGAGCGTGAGCAGCACGACGCCCTTCGCGGGCAGCGAGTCGGTGCGGTCGAGCAGGCGCACGCGGTCGCCGAGCTGCTTCTTGAGCCAGTGCGCGGTCTCCTTGCGCTGGACGATGATAGCGGAGAGCCCATCCTCGTCGAGTGCCCGGTCGATGACCGCGTTGAGGGTCGAGAGATACCCGTCCCGGTCGGCGCAGTCGTGCATCTCGGGCTCGGTTCCCGCGCGCCGCACCGACGAGAGGTTCATGGCCACGTCGGCGTCGAGCAGGCTCGCGAAGAGCTGCGTGATCTCGGGGCTCGAGCGGTAGCTCGTGGTGAGCGAGCACTCGGCGACATCCCCATGGACGGCCGAGAAGACCGCGCGCAGCTCGTCGAAGCTCGCGCTGTTCTCGAAGATCGCCTGGTTCTCGTCGCCCAACAGCAGGAAGTGCGCCTTCGAGAAATAGCGTGCGAGCACCATGAGCTGGACCTTCGTGTAGTCCTGCACCTCGTCGACCATGACGAAGCGCACCTGCTTGGCTTGCCCGCCCGCCACGAGGAGCTTGGTGTAGAGCCACTCGGCCGCCGTGAGGTCGCCACGGTCGAGCAGGCGCATGCCGATGCGGTCGATGCGCAGCCACGCGGCGGAATCGATGTCGTCGTGGGCGCGTGCGAAGCGCTTCTCCGCGTAGATGCGGGCGAGCTTGCGGGTCTCCTCCTCGTCGTAGGGCGCGATGGTCGAGCCGAAGTACGCGAGCTGGTCCTCCACGTCGAGCCCGAGCATGTCCTCCTGGATCTCGTCGTCCTTCGAAAGCGCGTCGAAGCGCCGCTCGAGCTTCTCGTGCAGCTCGTCCTCGACCAGGGCGGCGAGGCGCGGACCTGCGGGAACGCGCTTGAACTTGTCGATCGCGTTCTTGATCTGCGCCGTCGAGAGGAGCCTCACGCCGTCGATCTTGATCTCGCGGAGGTCGCCCGTCTCGAGGACGAGGTCCGCCACGCGCTCTTCGAGCCGCTCGAGTTCGGACGGATCGCCGTCGGCGCCGGAGTTGCGGTCCGCGAGGCCGAGCGAGGCCATGAAGGCGTCCCAGGTCACGGTCTGCGGGTTCGACTCGCCGAGCGTGGGCAGCACGGTGTCGATGTAGCGCACGAACATCTGGTTGGGCGTGAAGAGGAAGACCTGCGCGGGGTCGAGCGTGGCGCGCATGCGGTAGAAGAGGTAGGCGATGCGCTGGAGCATGACGCTCGTCTTTCCCGAACCCGCGATGCCGGAGACGAGCAGCACCGGCACGTCCTCATGGCGCACGACGACGTTCTGCTCGCGCTGGATCGTGGCGGTGATGGCGCGGAGCTTCTCGGTGTGGTCGGCCTTGAGCGCCGCCAGCAGGAGCGAGTCCTCGATGGCGACGGTGGTGTCGAAGTAGCCCCTGAGCTGGTCGCGCACGATGTCGAACTGGCGGCGCTGCAGCAGCTCCACGGTGCGCGGCCTGCCGTCCACGAGATAGCTCATCTCGCCCATCTGCTGGTTGTAGTAGGTCTCGGCGATGGGGCTGCGCCAGTCGACGACGAGCGACACGTAGTCGGCATCGGTCATGCCCGCCGACCCGATGTAGACGTCGCGCGGCGCCCTGCCGGCGGCGGTCTTGAGGACGACCTTCGCGAAGTAGGGCTGGCGCAGCAGCAGGACGGTGCGCCTGAGCTTGTCGAGCTTGATGTCGTGGTACTGGTTGTAGGCGTCGATGATGCTGTTCAGGGTCTCGATGGCGGCGAGCGTCTCCATGGTCTCGTCGGAGCTGTTGAAGTTGAGGCGGATCTCCTCGCTCATGTCGATGAGGTCCTGCGCCGCGCCCTCGTGGCCGCTCTCGAGGCCGGCAGTGAGTTCGTCGCGGATGCGCTCGAGCTTGGCGTAGACCTCGGAGAGATGCGCCTGCTCCTGTTCGAACACCTCGTCCATCATGCCTCCACGGTCTGCAGGTCCTCGAAGAAGCCTGCGCGGTAGTTCGCGAACACGACCTCGCCCGTCTCCTGCGTGGCGTCGAGGTCCACATCTGCCGAGATGAGGAAGTCATGGTCCTCGTCGGTGTCGCAGAGGGTCTGGCGCACGTGCCAGACATGGGCGGACAGCTCGTCCTTCTCGTCGATGACGAGATACTCCCAGCGGCGCGCGGTGTCGTCGACCAGCACGTCCTCGTGGACGTCGTAGAAGCTGTCGAGCGCCTGCCGCCAGCGCATCTCGCGCCAGCCCCACTCCGCGTCGAGCTCGCCGAGCGCGCGGGCATCGTCGAAGGAGATGAGCCGCACGCGCCGCCAGAGGGCGTTGCGCACCAGCAGCGTCACGCCGCGGCGGTCGTGCACGACCTCGTTCGCGGCTCCCGGCGCGGCGAGCTGCTCGCCGATACCCGGCTGCCCTGCGCCGGCCCACTCGTCGATGAGCGAGGAGTCGACGGTGCGCACGACCACGCGGAGCCATGAGATGATGTCGGCCAGGCGGTCGTCCACCTTCTCGGGCGGGATCGTGCGGTCGAGCACGCGGTAGGCGTCGGAGAGGTAGCGCAGCAGCAGCCCCTCGGAGCGCGCGATGCCCACGTGGGTGACGTAGCCGCGGAAGTCGCTCGCGCATTCGATCATGTCGCGCAGGATCGATTTGGGCCGCAGCTCGAAGTCGCGCGCCCACGGCACCTCGTCGCAGTACTGCTCGAATGCGGGGACGAGCAGGTCCTCGAGCGGCCGCGCGTAGGTGACCTCCTGGAGGCGCTCGATGCGCTCCTCGTAGTCGATGCCGTCCGCCTTCATGCGGGCGTTGGCCTCCTCGCGGGCGAGCTTCTCCTGACGGCGCAGGATCTGATACGGGTCCTCGAGCGTTGCCTCGGCCATCGAGATCACGTCGAGCGCGTAGGTGTCGCTCTCGGGGTCGAGCAGCTCGAGGGCTGCGAGCAGGAAGGGCGAGAGCGGCTGGTCGAGGGCGAAGTCCTCGGGCAGGTCGATGGTGAGGCGCCATTCCCCGTCGGCCTCGGCGACGGGTTCGACCACGCCCGTCTCGACGAGCGTCGCGAGCACCTCGTCGGCGCGCGCGTGCAGCGCGGCCTTCTCGGCGGGCGTCTGGTCGGAATCCTCGACGATCTTCGCCACGCGCTCCATGGCGCGCCCGCCCTGCGCGCACTCCGCGAGCACCATGGAGTGGGTGACCTTCATATGCGGCTTCAGCGCCTCGGGCTGCGCGTCGACGAGCTTCTCGAAGTTCTGCCTGGTCCAGCCCACGAACCCCTCGGGCGGCTTCTTGGTGCGCAGCTTGCGCGCCGCTTTGGCGTCGCCGCCGGCCTTGGCCAGCGCTCGGGCGGCGTCGATGTCGTACTCGGTCGCCTGCACGAGGACGAGCCCCTCGGTGTCGAAGCCCGAGCGGCCCGCGCGGCCGGCGATCTGATGGAACTCGCGCGCGTTGAGCCGCCTCTGGCGATGCCCGTCGTACTTGGCGAGCGCGGTCATGAGGACGGTGTGGATGGGCACGTTGATGCCCACGCCCAGGGTGTCGGTGCCGCAGATCACGGGCAGGAGCCCCTGCTGCGCGAGCTTCTCCACGAGCAGGCGGTAGCGGGGGAGCATGCCGGCGTGGTGGACGCCCACGCCTGCGAGCAGCAGGCGCTTGAGCGTCTTGCCGAACGCGGTCGAGAAGGCCGTGCCCTTGACGGCATCCTTGAGGGCCTCGCGCTGCTCCTTGGTCGAGATGCCGTAGTTCGCGAGCGACTGCGCGCTGTTGAGCGCGTCATCCTGCGCGAAATGGACGGCGTAGATCGGTGCCGCGCCGTTCTTGATCGCGAGCTCGATGGTCGCCTCGAGCGGCGTCTCGACGAACTCGAAGGTGAGCGGCACGGGGCGCGGCGCGTCGAGCACGAAGTCGACCGGCCGTGCGGTCTGGCGCTCGAGCATGTCCGAGATGGCCGATACGTCGCCGAGCGTGGCGCTCATGAGCAGGAACTGCACGTGGGGCAGGGTGAGCAGGGGGACCTGCCAGGCCCAGCCGCGGTCGCGGTCGCCGTAGAAGTGGAACTCGTCCATCGCCACGCAGCCGATGTCTGCTGCTTCGCCCCAGCGCAGCGCGTCGTTCGCGAGGATCTCCGCGGTGCAGCAGATTACGGGCGCCTCGGCGTTGATCACGGTGTCGCCGGTGATCATGCCCACGTTGTCGCGGCCTAGCACGTCGCAGAGCTCGAAGAACTTCTCGCTCACGAGGGCCTTGATGGGGGCGGTGTAGTAGGAGCGGCGGTCGGTGCACATAGCCATGAAGCACAGGCCGAGCGCGACCAGGCTCTTGCCGGAGCCGGTAGGGGTGCCCAGGATCACGTGGCTGCCCGCGGCGAGGTCGACGAGCGCCTCCTCCTGGTGCTCCCAGAGCTCGAGCCCGCGCGACTCCACCCAACCCAGGAAGAGGTCGAGCGCCTCATCGGCGGGGATGTTGGGGAAGTGCTCGTCGTCCGGCCAGGGCACGAGCTCGCCGAGCGAGCCGTACGCGAACGGGTCGCGCCCCTCTCCAGCGTCCATCGTGCCCTCCTTCCGCTCCGTCGCGTGTGGTAAGTATTTATCGTAGCGCAAGGATGGGTCCTGCGGTTCCGAATCGCGCTACACTAGGTGGCGCCATCCGTCCACCGCCAAGGGAGAATCACATGAGCAAGCTGACCATGATGCAGACCGTCGAGGGAATGATCGAGCTGACCGCGCAGGGACGCCCGTCCACGCTGATCGGTATCGGCCCCATGAGCCCCAACCTGCTGCAGGCCACGTTCGAGCTTGCCCGTGACTGCGATTTCCCGCCCATGTTCATCGCGAGTCGCAACCAGGTCGACCTCGACGAGCTGGGCGGCGGCTACGTGAACGGCTGGGACCAGTTCCGTTTCGCCGCGGACATCAAGGCTGCTGCCGAGGCCGTGGGCTATGAGGGCGACTACTACCTCTGCCGCGACCACGGCGGTCCGTGGCAGCGCGACGGCGAGCGCAACGCGCATCTGCCCGAGGACGAGGCCATGGTGCTCGCCCGCATGTCCTACAAGGCCGACCTCGAGGCCGGCTTCGACCTGCTCATGATCGATCCCACCAAGGACCCCTACCAGATCGGCAAGGTCATCCCGCTCGACGTGGTGCTCTCCCGCACCGTCGACCTCATCCAGTACTGCGAGGACGAGCGCCGTGCGCTGGGCCTTCCCGAGATCGGCTACGAGGTGGGCACCGAGGAGACCAACGGCGGCCTCACCTCGACCGAGAAGTACCAGGAGTTCATCGAGCGCCTCAAGGTGGAGCTCGGAGCGCGCGGCCTTCCCATGCCCACCTTCATCGTGGGCCAGACCGGCACGCTCACGCGCCTCACCGAGCAGGTCGGCCACTACGATTTCGACAACGCGGTGTCGCTCGCCAAGATGGCCGCGAGCTACGGCGTGGGCCTCAAGGAGCACAACTGCGACTACCTCGACGACATCACCATGCTCATCCATGCGCCCGCCGGCGTGACCGCGAGCAACGTGGCGCCGCAGTTCGGCACCGAGGAGACCCGTGCGCTGCTGCGCCTGGCCGAGCTCGAGGGCAAGCTCGCGGAGAAGGGCCTCGTGGCGGAGCCGTCGCGCCTGCGCGACGTCCTGCTCGAGCGCGCCATCCTCACCGAGCGCTGGCGCAAGTGGATGGTGGGGGAGGACACCAAGCTCACCGTCGAGCAGATCTTCGCAGACCCCGAGAAAGCGCTCGTCATCCTCGACATCGCGGGCCACTACACGTTCAACGAGGAGCCCGTCAAGGCCGAGGTCGCCAAGAACGCCGCCAACCTCGCCGCGTGCCATATCGACGCCCAGCGCTACGCCGTGGACTGCATCAAGCGCTCCATCCGCCAGTTCGTCGAGGGCTACAACCTCGAGGGCCTCGGCGCACGCCTGCGCGAGGTGCTCGGGGCGTAGCGCATGATCAAACTCGTCCTCACAGATCTCGACGATACGCTCATCCCCTTCGGAGACCCCGGCGTGAGCAACTTCGCCCGCGCGGCCATCCACGAGCTGCTCGACGCCGACGTCCACTTCGGGCCCGTGTCGGGGCGTCCCCCGCGCTCGATGTCGTGGATGTTCGGCAACGACCCCGCGTGCTTCGCAACGGGCGCGTTCTCCAACGGGCAGGTCGTCTATGTGGACGGACGGTTGTGCCACACAGCGTCGATTCCCCGTGATGTCATCGAACGAACCGTCGCGGCAATCGACGAGATGGATGGCGTTCTGATCGCCCTGCTCGACCTCGACGACGATTCGAAGGGAGCCTTCGTGACGCTGCGTCCCGAGGGGATCGACAAGGTGCCCCAGACATTCCCCTATGTGAAGACCGCCCGCGTGGGGCTGGGGGAGGGGCCCTTCGTGAAGGGCTGCATCTTCTTCACCCGCGATGACCAGGACTATGTCACCGAGGTGCGCGAGAAGCTCAAAGCGCTCGTCCCCGAGCTCGATTTCTTCCGTCCGAGCAACGTGATCCCCGCGCTCGACTACACGCCTGCCGACTGGAGCAAGGGCGCGGCGGTGCTCGCCATCGCACGCGAGCTGGGCATCCGCGCCGACGAGGTCTGCGTGTTCGGCGATTCCGAGAACGACGTCGCCATGTTCGATGCCGTGCCGTACTCCGTCGCCGTAGCCAATGCCTGCTCCGAGGCCAAGGAGGCTGCACGCTTCGAGATCGGCGATTGCCGCGAGGAAAGCGTTGCCAAAGCGCTGCTCGAGATCGCCGCAGCATCGCTCAAAGGCGAGCTGCCGGCGTTCCTCAGGCAGCCGTCGAGCTGATCGTCGGGTTGTGTCCGGACGCTCCTAGGGCTCGTTGCAGGGAATCATATCCAGAAGCTCTTTGGCCGCCTGCGCGGAAGCGCCCTCGCTGTCTGCGATGCGCGCGAGCAGCGCCTGCGCGTTGGCGGATTGCGGGAGCATGTAGCCCGACTCGCGCATGACATCCTCATGCACGAGGCGCATGGACTTGACTGCCGCCTGCATCAGGCAGGCGAGGCCGTCCTCGCCGGTTCCCGCCGCGATCTGGCGGGCGATCTGCTCCTCGTCGGCCTTGGCACGCGAGAGCTCGCCCATCGCCTCGAGCACGGGATCCTGCTTCTTCTGCTGGGGTGGATAGGTTGCGGGCACCATGTGGATCGCACCGCTCGGGCATGCCTCGGCGCATGCGCCGCACCCGACGCACTTGTCCACATCGATGACGCTGTTCTCGGTGTCGGTGGCGCCGTACGGGCACACGAACAGACAGATGCAGTCCTTCGTGCACAGGCGCAGGTTCCTCACCGCATGCTTCCGAGGCGTGCTCATGAGGTCCTCACCTCCATCTTCTCGAACTTCCACGCGGGCACCTTGCACACGGGGCAGAGCTCGGGGGCCTCATCGCCCACATAGATGAACCCGCATGCCGTGCACACCCATACCTCGGTGTCCCTCAGGAACGCCTCGCCGTCCTTCAGGTAGCGTCCCACCAGATACGAGAGCATGTTGGTGATGCGCTCGCCCCAGGTCAGGGCGCGCAGCGATCCGCGGTCGCCTGCGGCCTTGGCGGCGTTCCGCGCGGCGGCATAGCGTCCCGCGTCGCCCATCAGCAGGTCGGCCAGCCCCTGGATATCCGCACCGTCGATAGGTTCGACCTGCGCGGTGAAGCTCTCTGCAAGCTGGGCGAACAGCGCGCTCTCGCGCGGCAGGTTCTGCTTCTCGCACCCGCGCGCGAGGTTGCCGCACAGGGCCGCGACCTGGCCTGCCGACAGGCCCGCCATCATATCGCCCTCGGCATCGACGGCGACGCGGACGGCCTCGTCATGCGCGTCCGCGACGGGTTCCGCCGCTTCCTCCGGCGACCCCTCGATCTCGAAGAACTCCTTCGGAGCGCCGCAGCACGGGCAGGTCCAGTCATCGGGCAGCTCCGCGAAGGGCACGGACTCCTTCTCGTCGTCATAGACGTATCCGCAGAGTTGGCAAACAGCCTTCATGCATCTCCCTCCTCCCAATCCGCTTCTCCCTGCCATCAGTGTATCGTGCGAACCCGTCGGGCGGCGATCAGGAATGCCATCGAAGGACCCGGGAGACGAAAACACGCCCCGAAGGGCGTGCCTTGGAGCCGGAAGCGGAACATGCCCGCAACCTGCGGACTCCAGGTTGCGGGCATGGCGAATCCATATGCAGCTCGAGCCGTGCCTACCGTGCGTTGAGGAGGATCCTCTCAACATCGTCGACCGTGAGGACCTGGAAGAAGCCGCAGGTGCCGCCGCGGCCTACGCAGATGTCCTGGGCGATCTTGCGGAGCTCCTCGTCGGTGGGATCCACGCCCATCTCGGAGATGGTGGTGGGCATGCCGATAGAGTGGCACCACCGCTCGTAGGCGGCGATGCCGCGCAGACCGGTGAGCTTGGGGTCCGAGAAGTCGGGATCGACGCCGAAGACGTTCACCGCGAACTGCGCGAAGCGCTCGGGGCAGGTGTCCATGACGTAGCGCGCCCAGTGCGGGAACAGGGCCGAGAGCGTGGCGCCGTGCGTGGTGTCCCAGATCGCCGAGAAGGGATTGCCCAGCGCGTGGGTCGTCCACTCGTGGCCATGGCCGATGCCCACGATGTTGCTCTGCGCCATCGCGGCGCACCACATGAGGTTGGCGCGCAGGTCCACGTTGCCGGGATCGGCGAGCACTTCGGGCGTGAGGTTGACGACGGTGCGCATGATGGCCTCGGCCATGGCGTCCATGGTCTCGGTGTGCACGGTGTGCACGAAGTAGCGCTCGCACACGTGGCAGACGATGTCCACCGCGCCGCAGGCCGTCTGGAAGGCGGGCAGGGTGGTGGTCAGGTCGGGTGCGAGCACCGAGAAGAGCGGGCGCATCTTGGGATCCTGGTACATGAGCTTGTCGATGGTGCCGTCGGCGTTCTCCACGTCGACGACCGACGAGATGGACGCCTCGGAGCCGGCGGCCGCCGTGGTGGCGAGCACGCCGAAGGGGAAGATGGCCTTGGCCTCGCCGAAGATGGCGCGACGGTAGTAGCCGGTCGGATCCTCGCCGGTGCCGAGGCCGACCGCGATGGCCTTGGTCGAGTCGATGGCCGATCCGCCGCCGATGGCGAGCAGGAAGTCGACGCCTTCCGCCCGGCAGAGCTCGATGCCCTTGAGCACGAGCGACATGCGCGGGTTGGGCACCACGCCGTCGAGGTCGACGAAAGAGACGCCGGCAGCCTCGAGGCTCGCGTGGATGCGGTCGAGCAGCCCGGTGGCCTTCACGTAGTCGCCGCCCCAGTGGATGAGGGCGCGCGTGCCGCCGAAGCTGGCGATGAGCTGGCCGAGGCGGTTCTCCCCGCCGGTCTCCATCACGAATCTGGTGGGCATGTCGAACATGAAGTTGTCCATTAGGGGCTCCCGTTCCTTTCGAGGTGCTTTTTCGTCAGGCTATGGTTTCATCCTACCGCATGGCTCCATCGCCGATGCGATAAGATAGCGGCGACAAGCAAGCTCGCACATTCGTGTTCATGATAGGAGGGCAGATGGCGCGCACGAACGGCATAGAGGGCATCTACCGCCGCCACGTGCAGACCGTCTACCGCGTCTGCTGCTCCTACCTGGGTTCGGCGGCCGATGCGGAGGACGCGGTCCAGGCGACGTTCATGAAGCTCGTGGAGCATCCGCGCAGCTTCGAGAGCGAGGAGCATGAGAAGGCATGGCTCATCGTCGCCGCCAAGAACCACTGCCTCGACGTGCTCAGGAGCGCGTCGTACAGCCGCGTCGTCGCGCTCGACGAGTGCGTGCCCGAACCCTCCGTGGAGGATGAGGTGTTCGCGGATGAGCCGGGCGAGGTCATGCAGGCGGTCCTGCACCTGCCCGAGAAGTACAAGGACGTGGTCTTCCTGCACTACGTCGAGGGGCGGAAGACCGACGAGATCGCCCGCATGCTGGGCTCGCCGCCCTCGACGGTCAGGAACCGGCTCGCGGATGCGCGGGCGCTGTTGAGGAAGGAGCTGGAAGGAGGTGGCGGGATATGACGGATGAGGAGCTCGAGGAACGGGTCCGCGAGGCGTATGCGGACGTGAGGATGAGCCCCGAGGCCGAGGACCGTATCCTGGCCAACCTCCTCGCCGCCGAAGCGGATTCTGTCAAAGGGACAGGTTGTTTGACAGGATTGTCCGATGTCGATGGCGATGGGAAGAAGCACGCGGGAAATCCTGTCAAACAACCTGTCCCTTTGACAGGTCGTCGCTGGCGCTGGGTCGCCCCCGCATCGATCGCCGCCGTGCTGCTCGTCGGCGTGATCGTGGGAACGCAGATCATCCCCGCCAACAGGTCGCCCAAGGATTCCGGAACCGATGGCGGGATCGTCCTGATGACGTCGGGCGAGCCCGAGGGCGCCGCCGAGGAGAACGCCGTGGCGTCCGACAGGCTCATGGAAGCGGATGGCGCTGCACCCGCGGAGGCGAGAGCCGAGATCGTCATGCTCGACGATGGGAGCCGCTTCGCGATCGTCGACCTCTACGTTCCCGACGAAGTCGATCCGGGCGAGCTTGACTGGAAGCCCGCCCATCTCGAGGGAACAGGCGACGCATGCGAGGCCGCCCTGCTCGAGGACGGCACCTGCGTGGTGCTCTTCGAGGGGGAGGGCGACCTGTTCCTCGCGGTTCCGCAGCCCTAGCGGAAGTCGCGCTTCACGTTGATGCGGTTGATGGCACGCTGGAGGGCGATCTGCGCTCGCGCCATATCGACATGATCGTCATGGACGGCGGCAAGCCTCCGCTCTGCGCGCTCCTTGGCCCTCATAGCGCGGTCGAGGTCGATGTCCTTCACGTTCTCGATGGCAGGCGTGAGGATCGTGCAGAGGTTGTCGCGGAAGAACAGGACCCCGCCGCTGATGGCGTAGGTCTCGCGCTCCCGCTCCTCGACGGTCATCTTCCCGACGGCCAACGACACCACGATGGGCATGTGGTTCGGCAGGATGCCGCGCTGCCCATCGGTCGAGACGACGTTGACGATCGACGCCCTCGTCTTCTTGTAGAGCCCGTGGGGCGTGTTGATGATGACATCAAACTGCATAGCCCAGACCCTTGGCCTTCTCCTCGACGTCTTCGATCGTGCCTGCGAACATGAATGCCTGCTCGGGGAAGCCGTCGTAGCGTCCAGAGAGCAGCGCCTTGAAGCTGCGCACCGTCTCCTTGAGCGGCACGTACTTGCCGGGGATGCCGCTGAACTGCTCGGCCACGTTGAACGGCTGGGAGAGGAAGTTGCGGGCGCGGCGGGCACGGGCGACGATCTGCTTGTCCTCGTCGGAGAGCTCCTCCATGCCGAGGATGGCGATGATGTCCTGGAGCTCCTTGTAGCGCTGCAGCAGCTCCTGCACGCCGTGGGCGACCTTGTAGTGCTCCTCGCCCACGATGAGCGGGTCGAGCACGCGCGAGGACGAGTCGAGCGGGTCGACGGCGGGGTAGATGCCGAGCGACGCGATCGTGCGGTCGAGGACCGTGCGGGCGTCCAGGTGCGAGAAGGTCGTGGCGGGCGCGGGGTCGGTGAGGTCGTCGGCAGGCACATAGATGGCCTGGACCGAGGTGATCGAGCCGTCGGCGGTGGAGGTGATGCGCTCCTGGAGCTGGCCCATCTCGGTTGCCAGCGTGGGCTGGTAGCCTACCGCGGAGGGCATACGGCCGAGAAGCGCCGAGACCTCGGAGCCCGCCTGGGTGAAGCGGAAGATGTTGTCGATGAAGAGCAGCACGTCCTGGTGGTCATGGTCGCGGAAGTACTCGGCCATGGTAAGGCCCGAGAGGCCCACGCGCATGCGCGCTCCGGGCGGCTCGTTCATCTGGCCGTAGACCAGGACGGTCTTCTCCAGGACGCCGGAGTCCTTCATCTCGTGGTACATGTCGTTGCCCTCGCGGGTGCGCTCGCCCACGCCTGCGATGACCGACTGGCCGCCGTGCTCGATCGCGATGTTGTGGATGAGCTCCTGCATGAGGACGGTCTTGCCCACGCCTGCGCCGCCGAACAGGCCGATCTTGCCGCCACGCGCGTAGGGGCAGAGCAGGTCGATGACCTTGATGCCGGTCTCGAGGATCTCGGAGGCCGTGGACTGGTCGGCGAACGTCGGGGCGGAGCGGTGAATCGGGTTGCGCGGGATGGAGGGGTCGATGTCGCCCTTGCCGTCGATGGGCTCGCCGAGGACGTTGAACATCCTGCCCAGGATCTCCTTGCCCACGGGCACCGAGATCGGCGCTCCGGTGTCGACGCAGCGGCTGTTGCGCACGAGGCCGTCGGTGGAGGACATCGCGATGCAGCGGACCGAGTCGTCGCCGGTGTGCTGGGCGACCTCGACGATGACGCGGCTGCCGTCATCCTTGTAGACCTCGATGGCGTTGTTCAGGTTGGGAAGCTCGCAGTCTTCGAAGCGGATGTCGACGACTGGCCCGATGACCTGTGTGATCTTTCCTACGCTGCTCATCATCTCTTCCTTTACAGTGCGTTCGCGGTGCCGACGATCTCGGTCAGCTCCTGCGTGATCGCGGCCTGGCGTGCCTGGTTGAACTGCAGCACGAGCTTCTCTTCGAGCTCGTCCGCGTTGTCGGTGGCCGTCTCCATGGCGAGGCGCCTGGCGCCTTGCTCGGCGGCCTTGGTCTCCAGCGAGTCCGCATAGACGACGTTGTGGACCATCTGGAGGATGAGCTGGTCGAGCACGTCCTCGACGCTGGGGTCGAAGATGATGTCGAGCAGCCTCTCGGAGCCCTCGCGCCGCTCCGTCTCCTCCTTGGAGTAGGGGAGCAGGACGTTGAGCGTGGGCTCGAAGGTGATCGTGTTTATGAAGCGCGTGTAGCAGACCTGGAGCCTGTCGACGTCATCGGCGACGTAGTGCCTAATCGCCTCGTCGACGGCGTCCCTCAGCTCGGTGTCGTCGAGAGCGTCGACCGAGATCGGCTCGTCGTTGACGACGTTGAAGCCCTCGCGCACCATCTGGCTGTATGCGTGCGTGCCGATGACCAGGATCGGATCGTCCTTCTCGAGGTTCTGCAGGGCGAACTTGACGACGTTGGAGTTGTAGCCGCCGCACAGGCCGAGGTCGGAGCAGAAGAAGATCGTGTAGGCCCGACCGCTCTCGTGCTCGCCCATGAACTCGGACTCGAGGGGCTGGTCGGACGCCAGGATCTCGCTCACGAGCTCCTGGAGCTTCTCCGCGTAGAAGCGGTTGGACTCCATGAGCTTGCGCTGCTTGGCCAGCTTGGCGTTGGAGATCATCTGCATGGCGCGGGTGATCTTCTTGGTCGACTTGACCGAGCGAATGCGCGATTGTATGGCCTGCCTGTTGCCAGCCATGCTACCTCGTTCCGTTGATCATCAGGTAGTCGCCCAGGGACTCCTCGATCGCGGCTCTGAGCTCGGCAGTCATCTCGTCGTCGAGAACGCCGCGCTCCTCGATCGCGTCGAGCAGGTCTGCGTGCTTGGCTCTCATGTCGTGGTGCAGGGCGCGCTCGAAGTCGGACACCTGCTCGACCTCGATCTTGTCCATGAAGCCGTTCTCGACCGCGTACAGGGAGACGACCTGCAGCGACATGGGCAGCGGAGCATACTGGGACTGCACGAGCACGGCCTGGAGGCGTGCGCCGTGGTCGATGGTCTTCTGGGTGATGGGGTCGAGGTCGCTGCCGAACTGCGTGAAGCTGAGGAGCTCGGCGTACTGGGCGAGCTCGAGCTTGAGCGACTTGGCGACCGTCTTCATGGCCTTGGTCTGGGCCGCGGAGCCAACACGAGACACCGAAAGGCCCGAGTCGACCGCGGGACGGATACCCGCGTTGAAGAGCTCGGTCTGCAGGAACAGCTGGCCGTCGGTGATCGAGATCACGTTGGTGGGGATGTAGGCGGAGATGTCACCTGCCTGCGTCTCGATGATCGGCAGGGCCGTGAGCGAGCCCGCGCCGAGGCTGTCGTCGAGCTTGCAGGCGCGCTCGAGCAGGCGCGAGTGCAGGTAGAACACATCGCCCGGGAAGGCCTCGCGTCCGGGTGGACGCCTCAGGAGCAGCGACATGGCACGGTAGGCCACGGCGTGCTTGGAGAGGTCATCGTAGATGATGAGGACGTCCTTGCCCTGCTCCATCCACTCCTCGCCGATGGCGCAGCCGGCGTAGGGGGCGATGTAGAGCATCGGGGCAGACTCGGAGGCCGTCGCCACGACGACCGTGGTGTAGTCCATGGCGTCGTGCTGACGCAGCTTTTCGACGAGCTGTGCGACCGTCGAGGCCTTCTGGCCGATGGCGACGTAGATGCACAGGACGTCCTTGCCCTTCTGGTTGATGATCGTGTCGATGGCGATCGCGGTCTTGCCGGTCTGGCGGTCGCCGATGATGAGCTCGCGCTGGCCCTTGCCGATGGGAATCATCGAGTCGATGACCTTGAGGCCGGTCATGAGCGGCTGGTAGACGCTCTTGCGGGTCATGACGCCCGGCGCGACGCGCTCGATGGGACGGTAGCGGTCACCCTCGATGGGACCCTTGCCGTCGATGGGCTCGCCCAGCGCGTTGACCACGCGGCCGAGCATGCCGTCGCCCACCTTGACCTCGGCGATCTCGCGGGTGCGCTTGACGGACTGGCCCTCCTTGATGTTGCGGTCGCTGCCGAGGATGACGATGCCGACGGACTCCTCCTCGAGGTTGAGGATCATGCCCATGGTGCCGTCCTCGAACTCCACGAGCTCGGAGGCCATGGCGGCGTCGAGGCCCTGCGCCAGCGCGATGCCGTCGCCCACGGTGATGACGCGGCCGATGTCGTCCGCCTCGATCTTGTCCTCGTAGTGCTTGATGCGCTCTTTGATCAGAGCGCTGATCTCTTGGGGCTTAAGGTCCACTTCTTACCAGCTTTCTTTGAGCAGCTCCTCCTTCAAAGACCTCACCTTGGCCTTCAAAGAGGAGTCGTAGACACGACCGTTGATGAAGATGCGCGTTCCGGCAAGCAGGCTCTCGTCGATTCTGTTGGTGATCTCGACCTGCTTGCCGAACCTGCTCCCGATGGCGCGCGCGATCTGCGCGGTCTCGTCGTCCGTCAGCGGACGGGCGGAGTAGACGAGCGCCTCCTGGATGTTGAGCTCCTCGTTGCAGTACTTGACGAACATGTCGAGGACCTCGGGGAGGTAGCGGCCGCGGCCCTTGTCGATGAGCAGGTACAGGAGGTTCATCAGATACGGGTCCGCACCGGCGAGGCACTCGGCGAAGAGGGCCTTCTTCTCATCCTTGCCGATCGAGCGCAAGTCGAGCAGGCGGGTGAGCTCGCGGCTGCATGCGCGGCGCAGGGTGACGGCCTCGTCCTTGAACTCGGCCACGCGACCCTCATCCTTGGCGAGCGAGAAGAACGCCTGCGCGTATCGCTCAGCGACCGGATTCATCCTGGATCTCCTTCACGAAGGACTCGAGCGCGCGCTGGTCCTGCTCCGCGAGGTCGTCCTTGCCCATCAGCTTGGTGCTGGCGGCGAGGGCGACATCGACGATCTCGCGCTGGAGATCCTTGCGCATCTCTGCCTTCTGCTTCTCGATCGTGGCATTGGCATTCTCGAGGGTGGCCTCCGCTTGGCGTGCGGCGTCCTCGAGGATGCGCTCCTTCTCGGTGTTCGCCTCGTCCTTGGCGCTCTCGATCATGCTCTTGACGCGGTTCTGCATCGCCCTGAGCTCCATGTCGGCGTTCGCCTTCTCCTCGGCAGCCGCCTCCTTGAGCTTCTCTGCGTCGGTGAGGCGGCTCTGCATGAGGTTCTGCCGCTTCGCGATCATCTCGCGGCCGGGCGCCCACAGGAACTTCTTGGCGAAGTACAGGAGCACGCCGGTGGCGCAGAGCTGCGTGACGATCGTCAGGATGTTGGGAAAGAGTTGCTCGGCAACTTCGATATCCACGCCCTGCTCCTGCCTTATGCGAAGACGAAGATCAACAGGATTGCGATGAGCAGGCCGTAGATGGCGCAGGTCTCCGAGATTGCGTCGCCCATGATCATGATGGTGCGGATCTTGTCGAAGGCCTCCGGGTTCTTGCCCACGGACTCGACAGCCTGCGTGGCGACCTTGCCCTCGCCGATACCGGTTGCGAAACCGGTGAAGACGGCGATCGCGGCGGCGATGGCAACCAGACCCCTTGCGATATCCATACGTGTTTCCTCCTATTCGTCGTCCAACTCGTTGGACACCAATGCCATGGTGAGCGAGATGAAGATGTACATCTGGATGAATCCTGCGAACACGTCGAAATACGCGTGCAGCACCGGCGCCAGGACGACGCCGAAGACGTTGAAGTTGAGGCCGGTCCATCCCAGGACGGCGTTCGAGAGCGCGCTGCATGCCGTGTAGACGAGCGACATGAGGATGGAGCCCGACAGGATGTTGCCGAACAGACGCATGGAGAGCGAGATGAGCGGCGAGAACTTGCCGATGAGGTTGCCTAGGAACAGGAGCGGTATGGGTTCGAACAGGCCCTTGACGTAGCCGCCCACGCCGTTGGACTTGACGGTCGCCCACTGGATGAGCGCCCAGGTGATGAGCGCCAGCGACAGCGTGACGGAGAGGTTCATGGTGGGCGTGTTGAACCCGAAGAGGCCCGAGAGGTTGGCGCAGATGAGATACATGGCCAGCGAGCCGATGTAGGGGCCGAACGCCTTCACGTTGCCCTTTCCCATCATGGACTCGACCGTGCCGTCCACCCATTCGATGAGCCAGAGGGCGGTGAAGACGATGCCCTTGGGCTTCTCGTAGGGGTCGGCCTTCTTGATCCTGCTGCCGGCAAAGACGCAGAACGCGCACAGCAGCGCCGTGATGATGATGATCGACGGGACTTCCTTCTGGACGACGAGCGTCATGCGGCAACCTCCTTCCGACCATACAGTATATAGGTCAGGATATGATTCAAGAAGAGCGGTGCGAAAACAGCAAGAATGTTGAAATACTGTGGCAGCTTGGCGGCTACGAACAGCGGCGCAGCGAGAACGGCCACGCGCAGAAGGAACAGCGCGGGAATGGCCGGGCTGCTGCTGCGACGGCCGGCCGCCGTCTCAAGCTGGACGGTTACCGAGCGGGTGAGGATGAGCAGGTAGATGGGGTAGAGGCCGATTCCCAGGATGAGGCCGTACGAGATCGTGCGATCGGCGGGCAGGGCGAGGATGGCAACCGCAAGCACGATGGCAAGCGAGATGCGGTAGACCTTGCGATGCTCCTCGATCATGCAGAGCCCTTCCAAACAGTGTTCGACAGAATGAGATTGTACGATACTCGCATGAATTATTGATTGTGTGGGGGAACAAAGAACACCCTTGAATGCTGTCAAATACCTCGAAGACGCATGAAGAGGCCGAAAAGGAACGGCCCCGCATCGCTGCGGGGGCCGTGGGTTTTCGAGCGTGTGCTCTCAGATGCCCGTTACTGCTCGCACTTGCTGAAGATCAGGTCGGGCTTCGCGATGACGTCGCCGGGGCGGCAGGAGAAGAGGATGTCGTCCTTGCCCGCGAAGCGCTCGATCTTCTTGACCTGGACGTCGTTGGCGAAGACGATCAGGTCGGCCATGTCGATCTCGCTCTGCTTGAGCTCGTTCTCGACGCCGATGGCGCCCTGGGTCTCGACCTTGACCTTGATGCCGCGCTTCTTGCACGCCTTCTTGATGGCGTCGGCCGCCATGTAGGTGTGGGCGATGCCGGTGGCGCAGCTGGTGACGCCGACGCAGACCTTGATCTCGGAAAGCTTCTTCATGGTTGCTACCTGCTCTTTCTCCCATGGCCATCCGGCCGGGTGGTACGTGGATGCGAATCGTTCGCATCCTTGTTTCCATCATGCCCTCAAACCGCTGGTTTCATAGCCTGAATTCGAAGAAGCGCGAGGAAATTGGGCAAACGGCGCTCATCCGTTGAGGACGTGCGCCTCGACGAAGTCGGCGACGCCGTCGTTGTCGTGATCGAACCGCGTCACGTAGCGCGCGGCGGCCTTGATGGCGGGGATGGCGTTCTCCACCGCGACGCCCACGCACACCTCGATCATCGAGAGGTCGTTCATGTCGTCGCCGAACGCCATGACCTGCTCGGGGTCGGTGCCGGTCATCTCGCACCACTTGAGCAGCGCATAGCCCTTGCCGGCGTCGGGGTGGCAGAACTCGAACATGGTGGGCTGGGTGCGCAGGGTGATGAACCGGTCGCTGGGGTGATCGTTCCAATACGCCTCGACCTCGTCCATGCGGTCGGCAGGCACGCGGTACATGATCTTGGGGTTGTCGTCGGCATAGAACTCGCTGAGGTCGCCGGCGATGCGCGGCGTGCGGCCCGCGCGCGCGGCGGAGCCCAGGTACCTGTCGTCCTCGAAGCCCACGAGCAGCGTGCCCGGGATGTAGAACTGCGGGTTGGCGAACGGGAAGAGCTCGGACATCTGCTTGACGATGTATTCCAGGACGTCCTTGCCGAGGATGTGGTACGTGAACATGCGGTCGCCGTCGCGCATCCACAGCTCGCTGCCGTTGTAGCCGATCATGACGTCGGGCTGCTCGGGCAGGCCCCAGCGCTCGCAGAAGCGCAGCGAGTCCTCGACGGGACGGCCGCTCGCGATGCCGAAGAGGATGCCCTGCTCGCCGAGGCGCGCGACCATCGCCTTGGTGCGTTCGGAGAGCATGCGCTCCTTGTTGGCGAGGGTGTGGTCGGCGTCGCAGATGACAAGGCGTACGTTCTGGGGCATGGCGGTCTCCAAAGGTCGCGCTGGCATGGTATGGCTCCATTGTAGAACGGACGGCCCCGCGCGGGAGCCGTCCGTTGGAAAGAACGTCTGCTTTCCGCTCCCTTCTGGCTAGAGGGGCAGGCCCCCTTCGGCCTGCACGCCGGGGACGGCCGGTATGGTTGCGAAGCCCGCCTCGAGCTCCTCGTCGGTGGGGATGTGGTTCACCATGGTGCCGTTGTTGTACGCCTCGTAGGCGGTCATGTCGAAGTAGCCGGTGCCGGTGAGGCCGAAGAGGATGACCTTCTCCTCGCCGGTCTCCTTGCACGCGAGGGCCTCGTTGATGGCCTGGTAGATGGCGTGGCTGCTCTCGGGTGCGGGAAGGATGGTCTCGAGCTTGGCGAACTGCTCGGCCGCGGCGAACACATCGGTCTGCTTGACGGCCACGGCCTCGAGGAGCCCGTCGTGCTTGAGCTGGCTGAGGATGGGGCTCATGCCGTGGTAGCGCAGGCCGCCGGCGTGGTCGGGGCTGGGGATGAAGCCGTTGCCCAGCGTGTACATCTTGACAAGCGGGCAGGTCTGGCCGGTGTCGGCGAAGTCGTAGGCGAAGCGGCCGCGCGTGAGGCTCGGGCAGCTTGCGGGCTCAACGGCCACGAAGCGCGTATCGGGCTTGCTGCCCAGGATCTTGTCGCGCATGAACGGCGCGATGAGGCCGCCCAGGTTGGAGCCGCCGCCGGCGCAGCCGATCACGATGTCGGGGTATTCGCCGATCTGCTCGAGCGCGGTGTAGCTCTCGAGGCCGATGATGCTCTGATGCAGCAGCACCTGGTTGAGCACGCTTCCCAGCTGGTAGCGGCCGCGGTTCTCGGGCACATGCAGCGCACGCTCCACGGCCTCGGAGATGGCGGTGCCCAGCGACCCCGAGCGGTTGCGCTCGTCGGCGTACATCTTGCGGCCGATCTCGGTCTCCTGGCTGGGGGAGGGGGTCACGTTGGCGCCGAAGGTCTGCATCACGGAGCGGCGGAACGGCTTCTGCTCGTAGCTTGCGCGCACCATGAAGACGTCGCAGTCAAGGCCGTAATGCGCGGCGGCCTCGGAGAGCGCGGTGCCCCACTGGCCGGCGCCCGTCTCGGTGGTGATGGTGGTGAGGCCCTGCTCATGCGCATAGTAGGCCTGCGCGAGCGCGGAGTTGAGCTTGTGGCTGCCGCTGGTGTTGTTGCCCTCGAACTTGTAGTAGATGCGCGCGGGCGTGCCGAGCGCCTGCTCCAGGTTGTAGGCGCGGCACAGGGGAGACGGGCGGTACACCTTGTACATCTCGCGGATGCCCTCCGGGATGTCGATGTAGGCGGTGGTGTCGTCGAGCTCCTGGCGCACCAGTTCGTCGGCGAAGACGGGTGTGAGGTGCTCGAACTCGGCCACGATGCCGTTGGGCAGGCGCATGGGCTCGGGCTTGGTCACCATGTCGGCGCGCAGGTTGTAGTACTGGGTGGGGATCTGGTCTTCGGAGAGGTAGATGCGGTACGGGTTCTTCTCGGTCATGGTCGTGATCCTTTCTGCGGTCGTGCGATAGACGGGCATGTGCGTGCGCGCTCGCGTGCTAGCTGTGTGCCATGTGGGTTTTCTGATAAGGGAGAGATTCAGCCCCACGGCAAGAAAAAAGCCCCCGGATAACCGGAGACTCATCCTGCGCGCAACGGCAAAAGCCCCGATTGATCCGAGTTAGGCCTTGCCGAGCTGCCATCGACCAACGCAGCGCACGAGCGCAGCGCGAGAAAGCATGTTGGTGCTTGTGGTCATGGCGTTCCTTCCAAACGGATAGGGCTTGAAAGCAGTATTGCCGATAATCCGCTTGGTGGTCGAGTCAGTTAAGCGAACCGTAACAATCTCTCCCTGCTTGCAACGAAGCGCCTATAATCTAAAACCATATCAGACAGCAGATATTACATGGCGTTTCTCTCGCACCGATCAACGGACCATGAGTTCGCGGAATGGCTGCTCAAGAAGCTCGAGCGCTATCCCATCGGCAAGAAGATTCGCCAAAAAAACGGCATCCGTCGCAAGCATGTCAAACCTATCTGCATCGATCGCTACGAGTTCGCTTCTAAGGACTTGCAGCAGGAGATGACCTCCAAGCTTGACGCTTCGGAGAAAATGATCTTGGTCTGTTCCAAAGCGAGTGCAGGCGTCTATAACCCTGCGTTTGACTGGGAGGCTGACCCTTCCCTCATCGAGGGCTGGACGCCCGAGGATTGGATGGCGAACGCCGAGCTCACGGGTTTTGTGGGCTTCGAGATTGCCTATATGATTAGCCAGGGGCGTGCAGACGACATCCTTGCCGTGATTGTGGATGGCGATCCGGTTGCCGGAGACTGCTTTCATCCCCTTGTGCGTGACTGGATGAAAAAGCAGGACATCTACTATGACTTCCGTGCCGGCGCAAAGACCGACCGGCATACGTTTCTCAAGCTCGTATCTGCAGTCCTTGGCATCCAGAACTTCAGCGAGATCTTCGACCATGACGCCAAGTGCAAGCGCCTCATCGGCGCAGGAATCGCGGCGCTTTCTGCCGCCGCCGTGGCTGCAGGCGTGTGGACGTGGGGTTACTTCCTTCCGCACGAGAAGCACTATGCGGACTACGTGCTGGTGAACGGTATTCCGCAGGGTATCGAGGAGCTTTCGGGCGATGAATACCGCGTGGCGAGCGACCATTATGTGATCACGACCACGCAAGCATCGCACCGTATTGTGCTCGAGCATGTGAACTCTGCGCTCACGCCCGTCGAAGAGGCGGTGAGCGCGCGCATCGACACCCCGATGGTTGCGGTCTACCAGTGCCGCTCCAACTGGAACCCTGATACGGTGGAGTTCCGCGATCGCAATGGCACCGTTCAGATCACCTACGCCTATGCTACCGACCTGGGATATGTGACTTTCCAGAAGAACGAATATACGAGCGCGCAGGTCTATCCCACTACGGAAACCGATGAAAGACGTCGCCGCGCTGCTTATCGGCAAGAAGGGCATGCGCCAGGCTATGATCGAGAAGACCGCTGCCCAGCTGGCCGAAAAAGAGATTCAGCCGGCAGAAAGCCTCCCTGTCCTGACCCTTCAATCTGCCCCAGGATGCGTGGTGGCGCGGCAGCTCGGCATCGTTTCGGGCGAGGGGACGGCGCGGACGGCAGCAGATGCGCGCGAGACCGCGCTGGAGAACCTGCGCACCGGTGCTGCAGAACGTGGGGCGAACGCGGTGCTCGGCGTCTCCCTTGACCATGTGCTGCTTGCAAGCGGGGAGTTCCTTGCTGTCGCCACGGGCACGGCGTCGATTGTGTCTCATACGTAAACGCGCATATATATTCCAAAAGTTTCCGTTATTATGCAAATCGACCCTTTAAAGCGGCACGAGAGGCCGGCAAGGAGACAGTGCGCCTTATGAGCATGGACCACATCAGCGGGAGGAATCGTCGTGAAGTGACGGACCTCCCGTTTTTCTGTGGCCATTTTGCCTCGAGCTAGGGCGTGCTGCCGCGATCAGGAAGCGGGTGATGCGCATGAACCTTCTCGTCGACGGCGGAAGGCACCCCGAAGCCCTCTTGGCTTTGGAGGACGGAACGGTATTCTTCGGCAGGTCAGCCGGAGCACAGGGCGAGACGTTCGGCGAGGTGGTCTTCAACACCTCGATGACGGGATACCAGGAGATCGTCTCGGACCCGTCCTATGCAGGGCAGATCGTGACGCTCACCTATCCTCAAGTGGGCAACTACGGCATCAACCGCAAGGACATGCAGTCGCGCACGCTTGCCCTGCGCGGCCTTGTGGTGCACGACATGTGCTATACCCCCAGCAACTGGCAGAGCGTGCAGACCCTGCCCGAGCTCTTGGAAGAGCGCGGCATCGTGGCCATCGAGGATGTGGATACGCGCGCGCTCACCCTGCGCATCCGCGAGGGAGGTGCCATGCGGGCGGCGATTTCTACGGTCGATCTCGACCCGGCGAGCCTGGTCGCACGCGTTCGAGCCTCGGAGCCGATCAGCGTGCATAACTTCGTGCCCGATGTCTCGACGCATGAAGCCTATACGGTGCCTGCGGCTTCGTCGCACCGCAATCTGCGTGTGGTGGCTTATGACTGCGGCGAGAAGGCGGGCATCGCGCAGCGCATGGCCCAGGCAGGCATCGAGGTCACGGTGGTGCCATGGGACACTCCTGCAGAAGAGACGCTTGCCGCCGAGCCCGATGGGGTGTTCTTCTCCAACGGCCCCGGAGATCCCGAGCAGGTGGATGCCACGCGGCAGGCAGCAGAGGAGCTGCTGGGAAAGGTCCCGGTCTTTGGCATCTGCCTGGGCAACCAGATCATCTCGCTGGCGGCGGGAGCCAAGGTGGAGAAGCTTCCCTATGGTCACCACGGCGGCAACGAGCCCGTGATGAACCTGCTCACGGGAAAGGTCGAGGTGACTGCCCAGAACCACAACTACGGCCCTGTCTTCGACACTTTCGGCCCGCTGGTGCCCGAGTTTTCGGGCGGGTATGCAGAGCACGTGCGCGACCTGCGGTTCTGGTCAGAACGGCATATCGCCCCGGTTGCCCTGAACGGGCGCTTCGGCCGCGTGCGACTGACCCATGTGAACCTGAACGACGGCACGCCCGAGGGCATCCAGTTCCTCGATATACCAGCGTTCTCGATGCAATACCACCCCGAGGCCAAGCCCGGTCCCAATGACTCCGCCTATATGTTCGAGAGCTTCGCGCGCCTGATGGAAGGACAGCGCGATTACCTTGCCATCGACGTCCGCGAAGGGAGGCACCTCTGATGCCCAAGCGCAACGACCTCAAGAAGATCCTGATCATCGGATCGGGTCCCATCGTGATCGGTCAGGCTTGCGAGTTTGACTATTCCGGAACCCAAGCGTGCAAGGCGCTCCGCAGCCTTGGATTCGAGGTGGTGCTGGTCAACTCCAACCCCGCGACCATCATGACCGACCCCGAGACCGCCGACCGCACCTACATCGAGCCCATCACCCCTGCAAGCGTGGCAAAGGTGATCGAGCGCGAGCGGCCCGATGCGCTGCTGCCCAACATGGGCGGCCAGACCGGGCTCAACTGCGCGGTGGCGCTGGCAAAGGAGGGTGTGCTCGAGCGCTATGGCGTGGAAGTGATCGGCTGCGACATCGCATCGATCGAGTGCGGCGAGGACCGAGAGCTCTTTGCCCAGGCCATGCGCGATATCGGCCTTTCGGTGGCGCGCTCCGGCGTGGCGCACTCGCTGGAAGAATGCGAAGCCATAGCCCAAGAGATAGGCTATCCCGTGGTGGTGCGTCCGGCGTTCACGCTGGGAGGCGCGGGCGGGGGCATGGCGCGCGACCATGCCGACCTGGTGCGGATCGCCTCCGAGGGGCTTGCCCTCTCCGCCAACTCCGAGGTGCTCGTGGAGCAGAGCCTCGAGGGCTGGAAAGAGATCGAGATGGAGGTTATGCGCGATACCTGCGGAAACGGCATCGTCGTGTGCTCCATCGAGAATCTGGACCCCATGGGCGTCCACACGGGCGACTCCATAACGGTGGCGCCGTGCCAGACCCTGAACGACTATGAGCTGCAGCGTTTGCGCGACTATTCGCTTGCCATCTTGGAGCGCGTGGGCGTGGCGTGCGGAGGATCCAACGTGCAGTTTGCCGTGAACCCTGTGGATGGCAGCGTCATCGTGATCGAGATGAACCCGCGCGTCAGCCGCTCGTCCGCGCTGGCAAGCAAGGCCACGGGCTTTCCCATCGCCAAGATGGCGGCGCTCTTGGCCGTTGGCCTTACCCTCGACGAGATCCAAAACGACATCACGGGCGCCACGCCCGCGTGCTTCGAGCCCTCGATCGACTATTGCGTGGTCAAGATCCCGCGGTTCGCGTTCGAGAAGTTCAAGGGCGCCGAGGACACGCTCACCACGCGGATGAAGGCGGTGGGCGAGGTCATGGCCATCGGCGCTACGTTCGAGGAAGCACTGCAGAAGGCCATGCGCTCGCTTGAGCAGGGCCATGCGGGCTTGGGCGCGGACGGAGCGGATTCCTTTGACGAGAAGCGCTTCGACGAGCTGGTACGCAGGCCCACGCCCGAACGGATCCTCTATGTGGCGGAGGCGCTGCGTCGCGGATGGACGGTGGAGCAGCTGGCCGAGGCGACGGGCATCGACGCTTGGTTCCTGTTCCGCATCGCGGACATCGTGGTGGCCGAGCGCGCCATCGCGGGCTTTGGCCTTTCGGGCATGACGCCCGAGCGCATGCTCGCAGCCAAACAGCTGGGATTCTCGGATGCGCAGATCGCCTACCTCACGGGCCAACGCGAGGAGGTGGTGCGCGCGCTGCGCGAGGTGCTGGGCGTGCGGCCGTTCGTGAAGACCGTCGATACCTGCGCGGGCGAGTTCCAGAGCAGGACCGCCTACCATTACCTTGCCTACGAGCGGGGAGGAGCGACCGAGCACGTGGAGGCAGGGAAGCCCCGTGTGGTGATCCTCTCGGCAGGTCCCAACCGCATCGGGCAGGGCATCGAGTTTGACTATTGCTGCGTGCATGCCGCCTATGCGCTCAAGGCGCGCGGCTTCGAGACCGTCATGGTCAACTGCAACCCCGAGACCGTCTCGACCGACTATGACACAAGCGACCGCCTGTACTTCGAGCCGCTGACCTTCGAGGACGTCATGAACATCATCGAGGTGGAACGGCCGACGGGCGTGATCGTCACGCTGGGAGGGCAGACCCCCATCAATCTGGCGAAGCGCCTCAAGGAGGCAGGCGTGCCCATCATGGGGACCCAGCCCGAGGCGATCGATCTTGCCGAGGACCGCGACCGGTTCGCGGCGCTGCTCGACCGGCTGGGCATCGCGTATCCGCCCAGCTCGACGGCAACGACGATTGCCGAGGCCAAAGAGGTCGCGCGCCGCGTGGGCTATCCCCTTATCGTGAGACCGAGCTATGTGCTGGGCGGCCGTGGCATGGCGATCGTCTATGACGGCTCCGATCTGGTGACCTACATGGCCGAAGCCGCGCTTGTATCGCCCGACCATCCGGTCTATCTGGACGCGTTCCTTGAGGACGCGGTGGAGCTTGACGTGGATGCCCTGGCCGATGGCGAGGGCTGCTATGTGGGCTCGGTGCTCGAGCATATCGAGGAATGCGGTATCCATTCGGGCGACTCCGCCTGCTGCTATCCGCCGTTCTCGCTCTCCGACGCGCTGGTTGCGCGCGTGTGCCAGATCACCCGCGAGCTTGCCCGCGAGGTGGGAATCAAGGGTCTCATGAATGTGCAGTTTGCCGTGCGCGACCAGCAGGTCTTCGTGATCGAGCTCAACCCGCGCGCAAGCCGCACGGTGCCGTTCTCGTCCAAGGCGACGGGCGTGCCGCTGGCAGCCTGCGCGGCGCGCATCATGGCGGGAGAGAAGCTTGGCGACCTTGATCTTCCCGCAGAGCTTGCCCCGACAGGCTTCTATGCGGTGAAGGAGGCCGTGATGCCGTGGTCGCGGTTCCCCGGCGCAGAGGTGGTGCTGGGCCCCGAGATGAAGTCGACCGGCGAGGTCATGGGGCTCGACACAACGTTTCCCAAGGCCTATGCCAAGACGCGCGAGGCAATCGAGTATGACGTGCCGCAGCAGGGCAACGTGTTCATATCGGTCTGCGACCGCGACAAGCGCTCCATCGCTCCGATCGCGCTCGCGCTGCAGGGCATGGGGTATGGCATCGTTGCCACACAGGGCACGGCCAAGGTGCTGCGGGCGGCGGGCATCGAGTGTGAGGTGGCAAAGCCTATCCGCGAGGGCAGCCCCAACGTGCTCGACCTGCTGGGTGAGGGGTCGGTGAGCTTCATTATCAACACGCCGCACGGCCACAGCTCGCGCGGGGACGGCTCGAAGATGCGCAGCGAGGCCGTGTGCCGCGGCATCGACTTGGCCACCACCATGAGCGGGGCGACCGCGCTTGTGCAGGCAATTTCGGCTCTGCGCAAAGGTGGTCTTGAGGTCTATGCCCTGCAGGACCTGTAGGCTCTTCCGGAAATCATACGGATGGGACGGAGGTCATCGTCTGATTTCCCTGCCATCGGGTTCATGAACCATGCAGCCGTCCGGAGTCCTTTGTGCATAGTTCTACGGAGTTGAGGAAGGGGTTCAACCCGCGTTGCGGGCAGTTATACTGTTCTCCAAGGCACCTGCTATCCAAGGAGAACCCATGAGGCTCGGCCTTCTCTATGGTGAAGACGTCGATGCGGCGTTTCTCAAGAAGCTCGATCGTGTGGATGAGGCCTGCTATGAGCCTCGCTATTGGGGAGAGCTCCAGAACACGGTCGATCGCTTCGCTAAGAATCCGCAGCAGTTCGTGTTCGTGATCGATCAAGATGCAGATGAGCTTGCGGGCTACCTGAACTTCTTTCCCTGTGAGCATGACCTCTATCTTGACAACCTCTATCGGTGCAACGAGATACGCGATGATGATATCCTTCCCGATGAGGTTGCCCCATGGCGCCATGACGAGAACCACGTTTTTATCATCTCGATTTGCGTTCATCCCGACTATCAGGGCGGCGAGGCCATCCGCCTTATGACCCAAGGCTTCATCTCCTATCTCAACCATCTTCAGGACGACCTTGGCTATCCCATCACCGACATCATGGGGACCACGGTCTCGCCGCATGGCATCAAGGCGCTCCGCAATCTCATGTTCCGGCAGCTCCGCACGCTTCCCGATGGCGATGTAGTGTGCATCTGCGAGGGCAAACGCCTCGAGGCGCTGCTTGCAGGCAACCTCTATTTCAAGACCTACCAAGACGATCTCTATCTGCTGATCCCCCTTGCTGAGCACGAGGATAACCTGCGGCTTGGCACACTCTTCTCGCCAGAAGGCGAAAGCGATGACGTTGTATGCAATGCGATGGTCGAGGGGCTTCGCGAGTTCATCGGGTACGAATGCTCCAATGAGGTGGCTACCCAGATCGAGTTCGCAAAGATGGGCGGGCTGGAGCTCCTGTACACCACCGACGATTATGAAGGACCCGCGTTCGACCCCCTGGCAACCGACGCCGCCCAAACTGCGGACGGGTATCGTTGGACATCTGCTGCGGAATATGCTCCTGACCAGCAGGGTCTTCCACAAGAGGTGGTGATGGGGGATGCCCGCTGCCATATGGTTCTGGCTGCGCATCGCCAGACGCACATGTTCGTGCTCGCAATCCTGCTTCCCGCGTTTCCCTTCTCCACCACCCAGATGGAGGACCAGCTCTCGTACGGCTATCTCAAGATCCGCGATCCAAAGGACCGTTCGCGCTATGTTCCCCTTATGGAGTACCTGCTCAAGCGCTATGGCCTGCATGCCTGCGGTCAGGCGAAGTGTGTGGATTACCTCTCGGCGCTGCCGTCCGATCCGCGCGAGCTCCAGGATATCCTTGCTGCCGAGGCTTACAACAACGTTGATCACGAGTATGGGCTCAGCAGCGCGCAGATCGAGGCCATGTGCCAGGACAACCGTGCGCAGTTCGACGATTACGAGGTGTACCTCTCGAGCAGGGCGATTGCCTATGTGACGCACCGGTGGTCCGATGCGCTCGAGGATCGTATTGACGATTTCTCCGATTATCTCTTTGTGGTCGTCATGACGCTCTTCCAGAACACCGCGCTTGCCAAGGTCAACCTCAAAGTGACGCGCATCCTTGAGAAGAGCGGGTCGGTGTCGCCTGCGCTCAAGCTCTCGATTGACCGCGAATACGGGCGTACGGTGCGCTTCTGGGAGATGCAGAACTTCAAATATCTTGCCACGCAGCTCGAGAGCTCATGCATCAAGGAGGCGTTCCTCAACCAAGAGCTCAAGGATGTCTACCAGGAGCACCAAGATTATCTGGAACACCTCGTCACAACCCAGACCGCTATCTCCGAGGGGCGCAACGCCCTTATCATCAACGTGCTCGCCACGATGCTTGCAGTGGTGCAGATCCAGCCCTTCCTGGTCGACCTCATGAAGTCGCTCTATGTGGCGCTGGGCATAGAGGCGGTGTATGCCGAGACCACCATCAACTTCGGCATGTTCGGAGGGCTTGCCTTCTTCATCCTGGTGCTCTGGATTGTCAATCGCCGCAACTCGCATGTGCAAAGGAGGCAGCTCTAGATGTTTTGCACCCCTTCCGGAGCTTCGCCGACGCATCGCGTCCGTTCCTTGGATCGCCTCTGGGGCAACCGACCGTTCTGGACGGCAGTCCTCCTTGTGCTTTTCGCGCTTCTCTCGGCTGCGAAGCCCGTCGTGCTGCATGATGGTGGGGCAGTGACGTGCTTCTCGCTGCTGTTCCTGTGGCTGGCGACGTATTTCTTCGGTTCTCGATATGGGGCAGCGGTGGGCATCGCATTCGGTCTGGTGCGCCTGTGGATTACCTGGGCCACGGGGGAATACATCAACTTTGTGCCGGGTGCGCTTGTTTTGGAATATCCGCTTGCCTGCGCCATGTTCGCATTGGGCGGCCTCGTGAGTCCATCTGAAGGCGAGAAGGACGCACAGCCGGAGTCTGATGCGCATGTGGGGCATGCCAGGCAGCTCAGGCTGGGGTATCTGGTTGGTGTGCTGGCGATGGGGGCGTGCTATGTGGTCTCCGCGGTGATGTTCTATCCGCCCGACCGCGAAGGTTTTATTGCGAACCTGCTGTTCTGCATTTCCTACGATATGAGCTATCTTCTGGCCGAGGCAGCGCTGACGCTTGCTGTGCTTGCTGTTCCGCAGGTGGTGGATGCAATCTTGTTCGTGCGCGGCGTCGCCACGCAATCGCGCGAGGATCCCACGCTCAGCCATTTCTGATTTCCCGAGAATGGCGCTCCGCTCGTGATGACCGCCGCTCCCGCGCGCTATACTTGCCCTGTTGCAATCCACGACCGCAAGGAGACACGCATGGACTTCACTTCCAACCACCGTCCCGACGATATGGCCCGCATCAACACCCCCGAGCTCGCCCAGGCCTTCATCGACGAGGCCGTCGCGTACACGCGCGAGCAGGTGGGCGACGGCAAGGTCCTCCTCGCCCTCTCCGGCGGCGTGGACTCTTCCGTTGTGGCCGCCCTCCTGATCAAGGCCCTCGGCAAGCAGCTCGTGTGCGTGCACGTGAACCACGGCCTCATGCGCAAGGGCGAGTCCGAGCAGGTCATCGAGGTCTTCCGCAACCAGATGGGCGCCGAGCTCATCTACGTCGACGCCACCGACCGCTTCCTCGACCTGCTTGCCGGCGTCGCCGATCCCGAGGCCAAGCGCCATATCATCGGCGAGGAGTTCATCAAGGTCTTCGACGAGGAGGCTGCCAAGCTCGAGGGCATCGGCTTCCTCGGCCAGGGCACCATCTATCCCGACATCCTCGAGTCCGAAGCCGGCGTCAAGGCGCACCACAACGTGGGCGGCCTGCCCGCAGAGCTCAACTGGGAGCTCGTCGAGCCCGTGAAACTGCTCTTCAAGGACGAGGTCCGCGTGGTGGGCAAGCAGCTCGGCCTGCCCGACAACATGGTGTACCGTCAGCCGTTCCCTGGCCCCGGCTTGGGCGTTCGCTGCACCGGCGCCATCACCCGCGACCGTCTCGCAGCGCTGCGTGAGGCAGACGCCATCGTGCGCGAGGAGATTGACGCGGCAGGTCTCGACATCTGGCAGTACTTCTGCGTGGTGCCCGACTACCGCGCTACCGGCGTGCGCGACGGCAAGCGTGCCTTCGAGTGGCCCTGCATCATCCGCTGCATCAACACGGTCGACGTCATGACGGCCGAGGTGCCCGAGCTCGACTGGGCGCTCCTCAAGAAGATGACCAAGCGCATCCTCGACGAGGTGCCGGGCATCTGCCGTGTGGCCTACGAGCTCTCCCCGAAGCCTATCGCTACGGTCGAGTGGGAATAAAATTCGGGACAAAACGGTATTTCACACTCCACCCCAAAACACAACAAAACCGCAGGTCAGAAGTGGTTCGTTCGAGAAATCGGCGCACCACTTTTCTACACTAGAAAACGCTCCTTTCCGGACGATTTGTCCATGGATTTGTCCATGTGCGACAAAGTTTCCAATCGAAACCCGCTCATGCCTTTCACATGGGAACCCCGATGATTCAGACGATTAACCGACGCAAAATTTTACGTCGGTTAATCGTCTGATAGATGCTATGATTCCTTCAGCAAAAGAAGGAGGCGCGATGAGGGAGAGCAGACACCTCGAGTTCAAAGAGAACGTGTCCAACACGTTCCTTAAGACCGTCAGCGCGTTCGCCAACTACGGGAACGGTGAGATTCTCTTTGGTGTTGCCGACGATGGGCGGGAGATTGGACTCGAGGATCCGGCCGGAGACGCCCTGCGCATCGAGAACGCGATCAACGATGGGATAGCGCCGAGGCCGGAGTTTGAAATCGAAGAGAATCCACGTACGCACGTTGTCACGCTGCGAGTTAGGGAAGGGGTCGACAAGCCCTACCTGTACCGTTCGAAGGCGTACCGACGCAGCGACACTTCGACTGTCGAGGTGGACAGTCTTGACCTCCGGCGTCTTGTGCTGGAAGGCTCCAACAAGACCTTCGACGAGCTTCGCTCGCAGGATCAAGACCTGTCGTTCGAAGCGCTGGAGGCGGCGCTGAGAAGCGAAGTGGGAATCGAATCGTTCGACGATGACACGCTCAGGACTCTCGGTCTCCTCTCTCGGAAGGACGGCTTCAACAACGCGGCCGCGCTGCTTGCTGACACAAACCAGTTCCCCGGGATTGACATGGCCCGTTTCGGGGCCGACATCAACAGCATCCTCGACCGCGAGACCCATGCCGGCGTCTCCGTGCTTGCGCAGCTCGATGCCGCCCTCGCGATGTTCGACCGCTATTACGTCTACGAGCGGGTCGAGGGGTTCAGTCGCAACCGTTACGAGAGGGTCCCGCGAGAGGCGTTCCGAGAGGCTGTGGCCAATGCGCTCGCGCACAGGACATGGGATGTGAACGCGCACGTCAGGGTCTCCATGCATGGCAATCGCGTCGAGGTGTCCTCCCCGGGAGGCCTTCCGAAGGAGGTGGACGAGCGAGATTACCTTGCGGGCAATCTCTCGGTGCTCAGGAACCCCATTCTAGGCGGCGTCTTGTTCCGGCTCAACATCATCGAGCAGTTCGGAACCGGCATCCGCCGCATCAGGCGCAGCTACGAGGAGAGGGATGCAAAGCCGAGCTTCACCGTCACCGACGGATCCATCACCGTGACGCTTCCGGTCGTGGATACCGCCCCCGAGCTCGACGACGAGGAAAAGTCGGTCTACTCCACCTTCGCGCCCGGGCGGGTGCTCTCAAGTACGCAAGTCTCGGCCGCAACCGGGTTCGGCAAGGACAAGTGCCTGCGGCTGCTCGGGCAGCTCGCGGACAAAGGTCTCGTCCGGGTGCAGGGTGCTGGCAGGGCGACGCGCTACGTCATGAATTGAGGGTGAGCATGGAATACTTCATTCGGCACATGACGCCTGAGGAGTTTCCGATGCTCGAGGACTTCCTCTACGAGGCCATCTTTGTGCCGGAGGGTTTTGGGGGCGAGATTCCGCGATCGCTCATCTACGATGACCCCAAATGCCGCGCTGCGTTCGAGGACTTTGGAATGTTGGCGGACGATCGTGCCGTTGTCGCAGTGGTTGACGAAGAGGTCGTCGGTGCATGCTGGGTTCGTACGACCGACGAGTACGGCCACATCGACGATGAAACGCCCTCGTTCTCCATATCGCTCTATGCTCCGTATCGCGGCCAAGGTATCGGAGGCGCGATGATGCGGCATATGCTCGACGAGTTGCGCGGAGCAGGCTATCCACGAGCATCGCTGTCCGTTCAGAAGGAAAATCCAGCAGCCCGGCTATATGAGAGGCTCGGCTTTCGGATAGTGGGTGACGGCTTCGACGAAACCGAATGGCTGATGGTTTACCGTTTCGACTAGAAGCCGGGCATGCAATGCCGAGCACGGTTTGTCCAAGATTTGTCCATGAAGAAGCCTATGTCAACGTCCCTGCCGAAATTACAAGCCATTTACCAGCTGATTTGCCAGTGGTTAAACAAACTTCGATTTCATGCGTCTACCGAGTGGGAATAGCGGATTGGCTCATCTACCTGCGTAAACGTAAGGCGCTCCGGAAGAATCCGGGACGTCTTTCGATGCTTTCGGTCTCGATTCCGAGTTGTGACGCTCCCAGACTCTCCGATGCCACTATATGAGCCTAGAATTTGACTTCCTCCAGTCGCGCGGTGAGAGCCCGTAGAAGCCCTTGAAGGCGCGCGAGAAGTGCAGCTGGTTGGGATAGCCCACCTCCGCTCCGACTTCGGCGACCGACATGGACGTGAGCTTGAGGAGCTCCGAGGCCTTGTTCATGCGAAAGCCGATAAGGTACTGCTGAGGGGTCCTGCCGGTCGCCTCCTTGAACACCTTCCCAAAGTAACTTGGGTTGAGACCCGTGCTCCGCGCGATATCCGCCACGGAGATATCCTCACGATAATGGCGTTCCACATACTCGAGTGCCATACGCACATGGATGTCCTGGAGTTTTCCTGAAGGCGATGGGCCCCTCCGTGAGGAGGAGCGAACGAGGCAGTCGAAGAACAAGTAGAGGTGGCCGATGAGCTGAAGTACGGGAGCCTCTGGATGCGTGGAGAGGAAGAGCATCTCCTGTTCGAGCTGTGCACGCAACTCCTCGGTGCTCGGAGTATATACGGGATACGACGGCATGAGACCGATGAGTTCGAGCGTGTCATGGACGCGCATGCCGTCGAACTCTACCCACGTGTAGACCCAGGGGTCGTCCATGTCGGCCTGATACGTGTTGACCTGCTGGGGGAAGATCATGAATCCCTGACCTGCATGGAGCTCGTTGCTCGTCTCGTGTCCATCCTCGTCCTGAGAGACCAATGTGCCGCGCCCCGATATGACGTAATGAAACAGATAGTGGTTTCGCTTCGCGGGTCCAAATGAATGGCCTGGTCGACAGAACTCGCGCCCGTACTGGTAGGGGACGAGGTCGATGTAGTCGGTTGCAGGGAAGACCTGGTAGGTGTTCTGAGACGCTGGCATGGGCATGGCTCCGTGTGTCTAGCTTGGTTTCGTTCATATGAATGCGAACAAGTATATATAATATATCTTTAATCTACTATAAACTAGAGCAATGATATTCCATTTACCAGAATATACCTACCGTTTGCGGAAACCAGACGCCTTACAAGAGGCACAGCGCAAGGCATCTACCTCGCAAAACACGAGTATAGCTTAAAAACATACCATTATTTGCAAGTTAACAACGAAAAATGACATATAGATAATGACGCTAACAGGAAAAGGCCTGTTAGTCGTGCGCAGCAATAGGATGGAAGGGAGAACTGCTATGGCAAGTCTTTCGCTGGAGCACATCGGAAAGAAGTACCCAAACGGATACGAGGGCGTCAAGGACTTCAACCTCGAGATTGCCGACAAGGAATTCATCATCTTCGTCGGTCCCTCCGGTTGCGGCAAGTCCACGACGCTTCGCATGATTGCCGGTCTCGAGGACATCACGAGCGGCACCTTCAAGATCGACGGTCAGGTGATGAACGACGTCGAACCGAAGGACCGCGACATCGCCATGGTCTTCCAGAACTACGCGCTCTATCCCCACATGACCGTTCGAGACAACATGGGCTTTGCCCTCAAGCTGGCCAAGGTTCCCAAGGACGAGATCGACCGCAAGGTCGAGGAGGCCGCGCGCATCCTCGACCTCGACCAACTGCTCGACCGCAAACCGTCCGCGCTCTCCGGCGGCCAGCGTCAGCGCGTCGCCATGGGCCGCGCCATCGTGCGCAACCCCAAGGTCTTCCTGATGGACGAGCCGCTCTCCAACCTCGACGCCAAGCTGCGCGTGCAGATGCGCGCCGAGATCAGCAAGCTCCACGACCGTCTGGGCGCCACCATCATCTACGTCACGCACGACCAGACGGAGGCCATGACGCTTGGCACTCGCATCGTCGTCATGAAGGCGGGCGTCATGCAGCAGGTGGACACCCCCACCAACCTCTACAACAAGCCGTGCAACCTGTTCGTCGCGGGCTTCATTGGCTCGCCGCAGATGAACTTCGTAGACGCCACCATCGTCGAGCGTAGCGCGGATCTCGTGGCGACCTTCGGCAGGAGCGCCATCACCCTGCCCGCCGACAAGGCCAAGGCGCTGCGTGACGGTGGCTACGTGGGCAAGGTCGTCGTCATGGGCGTGCGCCCGGAGGACGTCATCGAGCAGGGTGCCCCTGCCGAGGGCAAGCGCCTCTCCGAAGCCGTCTCGGCTACCGTCACCGTCTACGAGCTGCTGGGCTCCTCGGTGATGCTCTACGCCGACGCCGAGGGCGCCTCCCTCTCCTGCAGCACTGAGGCCACGACCACGGCGCGCACCGGCTCCGCGGTCAAGCTCGCCTTTGATGTGGACAAGCTGCACTTCTTTGACAAGCAGACCGAGCTGGCCATCTGCCACTAGGGTCGAAGGGAGCACACGCTATGTCAGACAATACCATCACGCGGCGCGGCTTCCTCGGCCTCGTCGGCGCTGCGGGAGCAACCGCCGCGCTCGCGGGCTGCGGGGGCTCGGCAGACTCCGGCAAGACAGAGATCGAGGTCGTCACCTACAAGCAGGAAGCTGTGAAGACCTTCGAGAGGCTGCAGGACCTCTTCAACGAGACCCATGACGACATCCACGTGACCATCACCTGCCCCAACGACGCCACCACCGTCCTGCGCACCCGCTTCATTCGCGAGGACTATCCCGACATCGTGGGCATCGGCGGTGACGTGACCTTCTCCAACTTCGTGGATGCGGGCATCCTGGCCGACGTCTCGGACTTCGACGGCATCTCACAGGTCAAGCAGTCCTACCTCGACACGCTTGACAAGCTCGAGTTCGTTCCCACCGAGGGCATCTACGGCGTGCCGCACAGCGCAAACGCCGCAGGAGTCCTCTACAACCGCGCCATGTTCCGCGAGCACGGCTGGGACATCCCCACCACCTGGAGCGAGTTCACCGCGCTCTGCGAGACTGTCAAGGCTGCGGGTATTCTACCGCTCTACCTCGGCTTCAAGGACACGTGGACCACGCTGGCCCCGTGGAACGCCCTGGCCATCGAGCTCGCGCCGTCCGACGTCTGCCAGCAGGTCAACGCGGGCACCACGACCTTTGCCGAGCACTATCGCGAGGTCGCCGAGAAGGAGTACGCGCTTCTGCAGTACGCCGAGGACGGACCCTTCGCCTACGGCTACAACGACGCCTGCACCGCCTTCGCGAACGGCGAGAGCGCGATGTACACCATCGGCTCCTACGCGGTGCCGCAGATTCGCTCGGTCAACCCCGACATGGACATCGACTCCTTCGTCATGCCAGCCGTCGACAACCCCGACGACCGCATCCTCAACTCGGGCGTCGACCTGCAGTTCTGCGTGACAGAGGCATGCCCCCACAAGGAGGCGGCCTACGAGGTCATCAGGTTCCTCATCGACCACGATAACATGCAGGCCTACGTCGATGCGCAGAATGCCGTTCCGTGCGTGGAGGGCAGCTTCGACCTTCCCGATGTGCTCGACGGCATGCGCGAGTTCATCGACGCCGGCAAGACCGCCGACTTCCAGGACCACTACTATCCTGCGGAGATGGCCGTGGACGCCCAGATCCAGACCTTCCTCATCGATGGCGATGTCGACAAGTTCCTCGCCAAGTTCGACAGCGACTGGGTGCGCTACAACCGCGACATCATCGCCAAGGTCCAGAACTACTACGAGACGCAAGGATAGGAGGTACCGCGAATGAAAAAGCCTAACAAGTAGAGGACGTACTATCTCATGCTCGTCCCGATCCTCGTGCTGTTCTTCTGCTTCAACACGCTCCCGCTCCTCAGGGGCTTCTTCTACAGCTTCACCAATTTCCGCGGCTTCGGCGGCTATGAGATGGTAGGCCTGCGCAACTACATCGACCTGTTCCAGGATTCGCGCGTGGGCAACTCCTACCTGTTCACGTTCAAGCTCGCGCTCGTCTCCACGCTGGCGGTCAACGTGATCAGCCTTGCGATGGCGCTCGCGCTCAACAGCAAGATCAAGTTCAAGAGCGCGCTGCGCGGGGCGTACTTCATCCCCAATATCCTAGGATCGCTCGTCGTGGGCTACATCTTCAACTACTTTTTCACCTACATCGTGCCGTTCCTCACCAACACGACCTCCATCCTGGCAGATGCCAAGTGGGCCTGGATCGCCATCGTCATCGTGTGCGCCTGGCAGTCCATCGCCATGAACACCATCATCTACATCTCCGGCCTGCAGACCGTGCCCGAGGATGTGTATGAGGCTGGCTCGCTCGACGGCGCCACCGGCTGGAACAAGTTCCGTTACCTCACCTTCCCGCTGATCATGCCGTTCTTCACCATCAACATGGTGCTCTGCATGAAGAACTTCATGATGGTGTTCGACCAGATCATGGCCCTCACCAACGGCGGCCCGGCGCAGTCCACCGAGTCCATCTCGTTCCTCATCTACAACAACGGCATGGCGGGCGGCCAGTTCGGCTTCCAGAGCGCCAACGCCGTGGTGTTCTTCATCGTCATCGTCACCATCTCAGTCCTGCAGACCCGCTTCCTGAGCAGCAGAGAGGAGCAGCTGTAATGCCCGAGAAAGTCAAAGAGCGCTATAACTGGCCGCTGACCATCCTGCTGATCGTGGGCCTGATCACGGTTGCGTTCCCCCTGTACATGACCATCGTCATCGCCTTCAAGCAGCCGAGCGAGATGACCAACTCCATCCAGGGCATCCTGTCGCTGCCCGCGAACCTGAGCTTCGAGATCTTCCGCGAGGCCATGGAGGTCACCGATTTCTGGCACTCCCTGCTCAACAGCCTCCTCATCACCGGCATCACCATGGTACTCACCATCCTCATCCACTCGGTGGCAGGCTATGCCGTGGGTCGCAACAGGGATAAGAACAAGTTCTTCGGCCTGGCGTACTACTACATCACCAGCGGCATGTTCGTGCCCTTCGCCATCCTGATGATGCCGCTCGTCAAGCAGACCGCGCAGATGCACATCGACAACATGGCCGGCGTCATCCTGTGCTACCTGGTGTTCTACATGCCCATGAACGTCATGCTCTACTCGGGCTACCTCAAGAACATCCCCGTGGCGCTCGAGGAGGCCGCGCGCGTGGACGGTGCCAGCACCTGGACCACCTACTGGCAGGTCATCTTCCCGCTCATGAAGCCCATGCATGCCACCGTGGCCGTGCTCACGGCGCTGGGCACCTGGAACGACGTCATGACCCCGCTGGTCATCATGTCGGGCGGCGGCATGAACACCCTGCCCTTGGCGCAGCTCACGTTCCAGACGCAGTTCGGCACCAACTACAACCTGGCCTTCGCCTCGTACCTGCTTGCCCTGCTGCCCATCCTGATCTTCTACCTGTTTGCGCAGAAGCAGATCATCAACGGCGTCGTCAATGGCGCGGTCAAGTAACTCCTGCCCTTCCCTCCCTTGGGGCCGGCTCCGGCCGGCCCCGCCTCTGGGCGAGGTGCGCCTCGTGGCTCCTCTCGCGAGCATCCCCGCATTCTGTCCGTCGCACGGCTTCCTGGTGCGACCGAGAGGGGCTTCGAGACGTACCTCGTCCCTGCAAGACGGACGCATCTATCCACCATCGGCACAGGTAAGGAAGACCTCATGCCCATCATCTTTGACGAGCGCGCCAAGACGCTCACCATCCACACCGACAACACCACCTATCAGGTGCAGGTCGACGAGATTGGGAACCTGCTTCACCTCTACTACGGGAGACGCACCGAGGGGAATCTCGCGTACCTGCCTTCCCGCTTCGACCGCGGCACGTCCGCCTCGCCCTACGAGAAGGCCGACGACCGCAGCTACTCGCTCGACTTCCTACCGCAGGAGTTTCCCTCGCAGGGTGCCGGCGACATGCGCAGCCCCCTGCTCGTGGTGCGCGACGCGCGGGGCGCCTTTGGCTGCGACCTCCGCTATGCGCGCCACGAGATTCGCTCGGGCAAGTACTGCCTACAGGGCCTGCCTGCAGTCTATGCGGATTCCGATGCAGACGATGCCCAAACCCTCTCGATCGTGCTGACGGACGATCGCCTGGGCCTTGAGGTTGAGCTGCTATATGGCGTGCTCCCGCATCTGGACGTGATCTGTCGCGCCGCCGTCGTGTGCAACGCTGGCGAGGGACGTCTGACGGTGGAAAAGGCGCAGAGCGCCTGCCTCGACTTCGTCCACGGCGACTTCGACATCATCTCTCTGGCGGGCCGCCACGGCATGGAGCGCATTCCCGTGCGCACGCCCGTGAGCCAGCTCTCGTATGTGGTCGACAGCGCAAAGGGATCGTCTTCGCACCAGCAGAATCCCTTCCTGCTGCTGGCGGACCGCGATACGACAGAGGTCGCGGGCCGCTGCTGGGCGATGGAGCTCGCCTACAGCGGAAGCTTCAAAGGTGAGGTGGCGCGCGACCAGTACGGCCAGACGCGCCTGCAGCTGGGGCTCTCCGACGAGCTGTTCTCCTATCCGCTCGAGCCGGGCGAGCAGCTGGTGGCACCCGAGGTAATCATGAGCTACTCGACTGAGGGGTTCGGGCGGCTGTCGCAGAACCTGCATCGTTGCGTGCGCGAGCACGTGTGCCGCGGCTACTGGCGCGACCGCGTGCGTCCCGTGCTCATCAACAGCTGGGAGGCCTTCTACTTCAACTTCGACGGAGACCGGCTGGTGGAGTTCGCCCGGCTGGCGAAGGAGGTGGGTATCGAGCTGCTGGTGGTGGACGACGGCTGGTTTGCCAACCGCTACGACGACAAGCGAAGCCTCGGTGACTGGAGGGTCAACGAGGAGAAGCTTGGGGGAACCCTGACACAGCTCATCGCGGCAGTCAATGACGTGGGCCTGCAGTTTGGCATCTGGATGGAGCCCGAGATGGTGAGCGAGGACTCGGATCTCTACCGCGCCCATCCCGACTGGGCGCTCGCCATCCCCGGCAAGTCGCCCGTGCTCGGCCGCAACCAGCTCGTGCTCGACCTGTCTCGCCCCGAGGTGTGCGACAACGCCTTCGCACAGATCTGCGGCGTGCTCGACCAAGGCCCCGTCACCTACCTCAAGTGGGACTACAACCGTCTCATCACGGACGTCTACTCGCACGTGGCGAGCGACCAGGGTAAGGTGCTCTACGACTACATCCTGGGGCTCTATTCGGTGCTCGAGCGGGTGAACGAGCGCTACCCCCAGCTGCTCATCGAGGGCTGCGCCGGTGGGGGTGGCCGCTTTGACGCGGGCATGCTGTACTACACGCCGCAAATCTGGTGCTCCGACAACACCGATGCCGTCGACCGCCTCTCCATCCAGTACGGGACGTCGTTCGGCTACCCGTGCTCTGCCGTCGGCGCCCACGTCTCCGCCTGCCCCAACGAGATGTCGGGGCGCATGACGAGCCTTGGGACGAGGGCGACCGTGGCAGACGCCGGGACCTTTGGCTACGAGCTTGACCTCAAGGAGCTCTCCGATGAGACGCGGGCGAAGATCCGCGAGCAGGTGACGTGGCATCACCGCATCGCCCCGCTCGTACAGCAGGGTGCCTACCATCGTCTGACCAATCCGCTGGCCGAGCCCGTATGCGCCTGGGAGCATGTGGCCCGTGACGGAAGCCAGGCGTTGGTGAGCGCGGTGGCGCTCGAGACGCATGGCTACGGCATCCCGCGCTTTGTGGTGCCTCGCGGCCTCACGCCTGGTGCGCGCTACCAAGACGTGGTGCGTGGGGACGTCTTTGAGGCAGATGCGCTCATGGAAATGGGAATCCCCCTACCCCTTGCCATGAAGGCGGGGGAGTATCGCTCCTACACCTATCTTCTCGAACGTGTGCGAGAAAGGCAGTGACCGACATGACAGCACAGGCATTTGACCATGTCTACCAGGCGCTCGTCGCTCTTGTTGACTACGCGGAGGACCGCAGGCTGATAGGGGGCGAGGACCGCGCCTACGCGGCAAACCAGTTGCTTGACGCCTTGCAGCTTGAGGCGGACGACAGCTACGACCCTCTCGTGCGGGTTTGGGAGGAGGACGAGGTCCCACCTCTGGAGCAGATCCTCGCCGCGCTGCTCGACGACGCGGTCACGCGCGGGGTGATCGACGGGGGCATCGCGAGCCGAGACCTGCTCGACACGCGCCTCATGGGCTGCGTGACGCCGCGGCCGAGCGAGGTGGTGCGCGGGTTCTGGGAGCGCTATGAGGAGGGTCCCAAGGAGGCGACCGACTGGTTCTATCGCTTGGCGCTCGACAGCGACTACATCCGCTCGTACCGTGTCGCGCGCGACCGCAAGTGGAAGGCCGCCACGCCCTACGGCGAGCTCGACATCACCATCAACCTCTCCAAGCCCGAGAAGGACCCCAAGGCCATCGCGGCCGCCCTCACCAAGCGCCAGGACGCCTACCCGCGCTGCCTGCTCTGCCCGCAGAACACGGGCTATGCGGGCAGGCTCGACCACCCGGCGCGCCAGACCATCCGGCTCATCCCGCTCACGCTCGCCGGCGAGCCGTGGTACCTGCAGTACAGCCCCTACGTGTACTACAACGAGCACTGCATCGTGCTCTCCGAAGAGCACCGGCCCATGCGCATCGACCGCACGACCTTCGTGCGACTGCTTGAGCTTGTGACGACGTTCCCGCACTATACCGTGGGGTCCAACGCAGACCTGCCCATCGTGGGCGGATCCATCCTCACGCACGAGCACTACCAGGGCGGCCGATACGAGTTCGCCATGGCGCGCGCGGGAATCCGCGAGGAGGTCACCTTCCCCGGCTTCGAGGACGTGCGTGCGGGCATCGTGGAATGGCCGATGTCGGTGATGCGCCTGGACTGCGACGACCCCGTGCGCCTCGTTGAGCTCGCCGACCGCATCCTCTCCGCATGGCGCGGCTACAGTGACGAGACGGTAGGCGTGCTCGCCGAGACTGACGGCACTCCACACAACACGATCACGCCCATCGCGCGCCGGCACGGCGAGGCGTTTGAGCTCGATCTGGTGCTTCGCAACAACCGCACCTCCGACGAGCATCCGCTGGGCATCTTCCATCCGCACGCCGAGCTCCATCACATCAAGAAGGAAAACATCGGCCTCATCGAGGTCATGGGTCTGGCGGTGCTGCCAGCGCGCCTGCTCGGCGAGATGGAGCTGCTGAAGCGCACGATACTGGCGGGGGAGGATGTGGCCTCGGTGCCTGGGCTCGAGCCCCACGCGCCGTGGGCGGCCGAGGTGCTGGGACGCCACCCGGAGTTCGCGCCGAGCGCGGTGGCGACGGCCGATCCGTCTGCACTCGACGAGGTGATCGAGCAGGAGATCGGTGCCGTCTTCGCGCAGGTGCTGGAGCACTGCGCGGTGTTCTGCGCAGGCGAGGTGGGCAAGGCTGCCTTCGATAGGTTCATCGAATCGGTGGGGAGTGATGACCGTGACGCATAGGAAGACACCCCAAGACACCTGCGTGCTGGTCACGGGAGGCGCCGGCTTCATCGGCAGCCACACGGTGGTTGACCTGCTGGAGCAGGGCTATGAGGTCGTCGTGGTGGACGACCTGTCCAACTCGAGCGAGAAGGTCCTCGACCGCATCGACCAGATCGTGGGCGACGAGGCCAGCGAGCGCCTCTCGTTCTACCGCGCCGACGTCAACGACCGCGACGCGCTCGACGTCATCTTCGAGGAGAACGCAATCGACGCCGTGATCCACTTCGCCGGCTTCAAGGCCGTGGGCGAAAGCGTGCAGAAGCCCATCGAGTACTACTCCAACAACATCGGCAGCACCCTCACGCTGGTGGACGCCATGCGCGACCACGGCTGCAAGTCCATCATCTTCTCCAGCTCGGCCACCGTCTACGGCGACCCCGACGCGCTGCCGATGACCGAGGAGAGCCCCAAGAAGCCCGCGACCAACCCCTACGGCTGGACCAAGTGGATGATCGAGGAGATCCTGCGCAGCCTGGTCGTGGCCGATCCCGCGTGGGACGTCGTGCTGCTGCGCTACTTCAACCCCATCGGCGCGCACCCGTCGGGCCTCATGGGCGAGGATCCCAAGGGCATCCCCAACAACCTGCTGCCCTACGTGGCGCAGGTGGCCGTGGGACGCCGCGACGCCGTGCACGTCTTTGGCGACGACTACGACACGCCTGACGGCACGGGCGTCCGCGACTACATCCACGTGATGGACCTGGCTGCGGGCCACGTGGCAGCGCTCGCCTGGATGGCGGGGCGCGCGGGCTGCGAGGTCTTCAACCTTGGCACCGGCAACGGGACCTCCGTGCTGGAGATCATCAAGGCCTTCTCGGCCGCCTGCGGCAAGGAGCTTCCCTACGTGATCGAGCCGCGCCGCGCGGGCGACGTGACCGCCAACTGGGCGGACTGCACGAAGGCGAAGGAGATGCTTGGCTGGGAGGCCAAGTATGGCATCGCCGAGATGTGCCGCGACAGCTGGAACTGGCAGAGCCACAACCCCAACGGATACGAGGAGGAACAATGAGCATTCCTGACGCAAACATCCTGCAGCGCGTCTACGGCGATGCCTCGGAAGAGGCGGCTATGCGGTTGAACGAGCTGGAGACTCACTACCACGAGCTCTTTGGCGAGGGTGAGCCCGAGTTCTTCTCGGCCCCTGGCCGCACCGAGATCATCGGCAACCACACCGATCACAACGGTGGGAAGATCCTCGCTGCGAGCATCACCATGGACACCATCTGTGCTGCGGCGCCGAGCGGTAACAACGTGGTGACCATCGTGAGCGAGGGGTATCCCGACCCCGTGGTCATCAATCTTGACGCCATCGACGAGCTGCCGCATTGCGCAGGCACGCTCTCGCTTGTCGCGGGCATGCTCGAGTCGTTCGGGCAGCGTGGCTACAAGGTCGGCGGCTTCAATGCGGTCGTGTCGGCACAGGTCATTTCCTCGGCAGGCGTCAGCTCGTCGGCTTCGTTCGAGATGTTGCTCTGTGCCGTGGTCAACCACCTCTTCAACGGTGACGCCATCGATGTGGCAACCTACGCGCTGGTCGGCCAGTACGCCGAGAACGTCTGGTGGGAGAAGGCCTCCGGCCTCATGGATCAGATGGCGTGCGCGGTGGGCGGTACCATCATGCTCGACTTCTCTGATGGCGTGCGCTACGAGAAAGTCGACTTCTCCTATGACCAGCTGGGCTGCGACCTCGTCATCGTCAACACCGGGAAGGGGCACGCGGACCTCTCCGCGGAGTACTCGTCCGTGCCGGGGGAGATGCGTGCCGTGGCAGCGGCCTTGGGTGCCGAGCGCCTGTGCGACACCTCGGAGGAGGCCCTGTTGGCGCACCTCGACGAGGTGCGGTCTGCCGTGAGCTGCGACCGGGCCCTCATGCGCGCCCTGCACTACTTCGAGGAGTGCGGCCGTGTGGACGAGGCCGTGGCAGCGCTGGCTGCAGGTGACAAGGACCGCGTGCTGGCGCTCATCGAGGCATCGGGCAGCTCTTCCTGGCGCTGGCTGCAGAATGCCTATGTGACGGGTGACGCGGCAGAGCAGTCCATTCCGCTCGCTCTTGCTCTCACCGAGCTCTATCTCAAGCGCGTGGGCGGCGGAGCCTGCCGTCTGCATGGCGGCGGCTTTGCTGGCGTCATCATGTGCGCGGTGCCCAAGAATGCGACGGCTGGCTATGTCGAGCTGATGTCCAAGCACTTTGGGGCTGGCAACGTGTACCTCACCAACATACGTGCGACCGGGGCCGCGTGCCTGGGTCGGTAGCCGTCACACGGGACGCCCGGAGTCCCGTGTGACGATATGATGGGTATCGTCGAGAGAGCGCCCCAAGACCACTCGAGGTCGGCCAGACTGACGCACCGGTAACGCGGGATGTCCCGGGTTGCCGGCAACGCGACGAGGGGAAGGCAGAAGCCCATGATCGAGGACTATCGCAAGGCATGCAAGCGTGGGCGGCACGAGGTGAGCGATGCGGTGTCGCACGGGCGCTACCCATACCTGCCCGTGTTGGATGACATCCTGGGCGATACGCGCGGGTCCGGTGAGGTGCCGGTGGGCGTGCGCGAGATTCCCATGGAGCTGGTGGTGGGTACCAAGACCCGCGCCCGCGCCAACACCTTCTCGTGCGGGTTTATGCCCATCGCCGACGAGGACAGCGAGTTTGCCGCCAAGTGGAGCCGGCTCTTTGACACGCAGGTCTCCGAGGGCATCCGCGATCCGGTGGTGGTCTACGAGTACCTACAGCGCTTCTATGTGCAGGAGGGCAACAAGCGCGTGAGCGTGCTGCGCTCGCTGGACGTGCCCACCATCACCGCAAGCATCACGCGCGTCATGCCGGCGCCATCCGACGACCCGGCCATCCGCTGCTACCACGAGTTCGTGCGGCTCTACCAGGTTGCTCCCGTCTATGGGCTGCACTTCTCCCGGGAGGGGTCGTGCGAGCAGCTGGCCAAGCTCTTGGGGCAGACGCTGGACGAGCCATGGCCCGAGGACATGGTGCGCAGGCTCACGTCGACGTTGTACCAGTTCACGCGGTCGTACCGTGCGCGCGGCGGCGCCTTGCTTTCGCAGACGGTGGCAGACGCGTTTCTGCTGTACGTCAAGGCGTATGCCACCACGGGGCCGCTGGGCGTGTCGGCTCGCGAGATGGACCGCCGTGTGGCGCGCCTCTGGGGCGAGCTGGTGGTGGCTGCCCAGGACGAGGCGATTGCTTACCTCGAGTAGCCCTCGGAGCAAAAGGGAAGGATTATCTCTAAGGTCAAGAGCGTCTCGAGGACCCTGCGCGCGCCAAGACCGCTGCATATGGCCTTCGTGTATGACCGCGAGCCCAGCACCTCGGGCTGGACGGCCCAGCACGAGCGCGGACGCCTCAGTCTGCAGGAGCGCCTGGGAAGGGCAGTGGCGACTTCCGCTGCCTTTGGGAAGGCGACAGACGATGACTTCGACCGCGCGGTCGCATCGGCCGTTGCCGAGGGTGCCGACGTGGTAGTCACTGCCTCGCCGCGCCAGATGGAGCAGACCCGCCGCGCGGCCATGACCTATCCTGCCTGCACGTTCATCAACTGCTCGGTGAACCTCTCGTCCAGCGCGGTGCGCACCTTCTACGCCCGCATGTACGAGGTCAAGTTCCTGATGGGGGCTCTGGCGGCCGGCATGGCCGAGAATCACCGCGTGGGATACCTTGCCATCTCTCCCATCTTTGGCAGCGTGGCCGAGGTCAACGCCTTTGCCATCGGCGCCGAGATGGTGGACCCCTACTGCACGGTGCACCTCAAGTGGTCGTCGGCGGAGGGCTTCGACTGGCGGCGCGAGCTGGAGGAAGATGACGTGCACGTGCTTGCGGGCCGCGACTATCCCAACCCGGCCGACCCCAGTGAGCCCTGGGGCCTCTGCTGCCTGCACCGCAACGCCGTGCCGGAGCGCGTGGCCACGCCGGTGTGGGACTGGGGCCGCTACTACGAGCTCATCGTGCGCTCCCTGCAGGATGACCGCTGGCGCAGGGAAGGCGCCGCGCATCGCGACCGCGCGCTCAACTACTGGTGGGGCATGTCGGCTGATGTCGTGCGCCTCGAGCTGGGGGAGGGCATTGCCACAGGGCAGCGGCGCCTTGTCCAGCTGCTGGAGCGCGAGGTCACAGAGGGGCGCGTCCATCCCTTCGAGGGGCTGCTGATGGCCCAGCGGGGCGAGGTCGTGCGCAACGAGGGTTCGCAGCGCCTTGCCAACGAGGAGATTGCCTCCATGCGGTGGCTCAACGAGAACGTCGTGGGGCGCCTGCCCAAGAGCTGGGAGCTTTCCGAGGCGGCGGCGGGTGACGTGGCGACCTCGGGCGTTATCTCCGCAGAGACCGACGCCGAGGACGAGTAGGGGGAGCCATGCGCATTCTGGCCGTTGCGGACGTGGAAGACGACCTGCTGCTTTCGCGGCTTGCGCGGCCTGAGAGCGCGCCGTACGACCTGGTGATTTCATGCGGTGACCTGGGGCCGTCCTATCTGGATGCGGTGGCTACGCTGGCCAATACCCCGCTCGCCTATGTGCGCGGCAACCATGACACGAGCTACGAGGACGACTGGCATATGGGCGGCGTCAACCTCGACGGTCGCATTGAGCGCTTCGGCGACCTGCGGGTGGCCGGGCTCGAGGGCTCGCTTGACTATCGCGACGGCATCGTGGGCTACAGCCAGGCCGAGATGAGTCGGAAGGTGGTGGCGCTGGGACTGCGGGCGGCGCTGACCGGCGGTATCGACGTGCTGGTGACCCACGCGCCCGTGCGGGGTTACGGCGACCTGCCGGATGGGCCGCACGAGGGGTTTGAGGCCTTCAACGGGCTTCTTACCTGGGTGCATCCTGCGCTCATGCTGCACGGGCACGTGCATCTCAACTACGGGATTATTGATCGGGAGCGCACCCATCCCAGTGGCACGAGGCTGATCAACGCATACGGTTGGCAGGAGATCGAGCTCTGAGGAGGCTGACGTGAACGAGGCGTGCTACCGCGAGGGACCTGACGAGCGCTATCACGAGCTGCTCAACTCGGGCGAGCTCTACGACAGCGGGCTCGAGTAGCTGATGTCGTTCCAGCACGAGTGCGTCGAACGCCTGCGTCAGTACAACGCCACGCCCGAGACCCCCGAGGGGCTGGCGCTGCGCAGGGAGATGCTCCCTGCGCTTCTGGGCAGCTGTGGCGAGAACGTCTGCCTGACGCCGCCAGTGCAGGCCAACTGGGGTCTCGCGCATGTGTACGTGGGAAGCGACGTGTATTTCAATTTTGGGGCTTGCTTCGTGGACGATGCGGACATCGTTATTGGTGACCGCTGTCAGTTTGGCCCCAATGTGACCATCTGCACAGCCGAGCATCCGCTTGATGCGGACCAGCGCGCCCGAGGGTTGCAGTACAACCTGCCCGTGCACATCGGCAACGACGTGTGGGTGGGAGCTGGGGCCATCATCCTGGCGGGTGTGACGATCGGCGACGAAGCCGTCATTGGCGCTGGCAGCGTGGTTACGCGCGATGTTCCTGCGCACGTGGTCGTCGCGGGGTCTCCTGCGAGGATCATACGACACCTCGAGGTGCAAGCGAACTACTCCTCCAAGAGTTGAGAGGCGAACAGTCTACCAGTGCAAACGCGGTCGGGTGACGTCATGACGTCGCCCGACTCGAAGTGAAGCGTCGTCATGGGCGTGGAAACGGCGCCCGTGACGCCGCTTTGACGTCCGCAGGGGCGATAGCCAGAGTCACGACGGATACCACGAGCACGGGAGCACATGCTAAACCACTATGCGCCACCACAGCCACGCTTCTCTGATTGAGTGGGAGTAGGACCGCTACAGAATTGTTCGATTCTCCAGGCGCCCCGGACGTGGTTCCGGGGCGCCTTTTCGTGGCTTTGTGAGGACTCCCGTTCCTGTAAGCCTATCGAGGTGCGGTCGTTTAAACGGTCGAAAATTTTTACGACCGTTTATACGACCGCATTCTCTACAATAGGGGTAGAAGAGACGAGAGGGAGGGGCAGCATTGAAGGAGTCAAGGAGCCTAGAGTTCAAGGAACAGGTGACCAACACCTTCCTGAAGACTGTCAGCGCGTTTGCGAACTATGGCACTGGGGAGATTCTGTTTGGTATCGATGACGCAGGCAACGCAGTAGGCATTCCAGACGTTCAGGAGACGTGCCTCTCCATAGAGAACAGAATCAACGACTCGCTGTCCCCCGTCCCCGACTATTCGCTTGCGGTAAACAAGCGAACGAGTGTGATAACGCTTACCGTGAGGGAAGGGCTGCACAAGCCGTATCTCTATAGGTCCAAGGCGTATCGGAGGAGCGATACGGCCACGGTCGAAGTGGACCAACTCGAACTGAGGCGGCTTGTCCTCGAGGGGCAGAATCTAACGTTCGACGTGACGGGCTCGAGCGCACACGAGCTCACATTCTCTCGTCTGGAGTCTCGGATGCGGAGCGTGCTCGGCGTGGGCGCCATCACGGATGATATGCTGAGGACGCTCGAGCTGATGGACGAGAAGGGCGCGTACACGGTCGCGGGCGAGCTCCTGGCGGACGCAAACGGCTTCCCCGGGGTAGATATGGCTCGGTTCGGAGACTCGATCAGCATCTTCCTCGACAGGGAGACGCACGACCACTGCTCGGTGCTCGAGCAGTATGATGCGGCCTTGGCCTTGTTCCGCAAGTACTATCAATACGACAAGGTCGAGGGAGCTACCAGAAATACGTACGAGCTGGTCCCCGAGGACGCTTTCAGAGAGGCGCTTGCCAATGCGATAGTTCACAGAACGTGGGACGTGAGCGCTCACATAAGGGTCTCGATGTTCGAGGACAGGGTGGAGATCTCATCCCCGGGTGGGCTGCCGTCCGGGATTAGCGAGCAGGAGTATCTCGAAGGGCAGGTCTCCAAGCTGAGGAATCCCATTCTGGGGAACGTCTTCTTCAGGCTGCGGCTCATCGAGCGCTTCGGGACAGGCGTGCTGCGCATCAGGGACGCCTACAGGGGCTCTGAGAGGCAGCCACAGTTCAAGATGTTCGAGAACTCGATTCTCGTCATCCTGCCCCTCTTCTTTGAGGATATGGCGCTGTCGGATGACGAAAGGAGGGTGTACCGCGAGCTTGTCGGTAAGTCACTTCAGATGTCCGAGTTGACGGAGAGAACGGGCTTTGGGAGGACGAAGGTCCAAACAATCATCAAGGGCCTTGTTGAAAAGGGTTACGCATCCGTCTCGGGAACGGGCAGGGGGACGAGGTACTCGGTCGAGAGATAGACGCAAGCGTTTGCAGTCATCCTGTTTAATCAAGCTCACAAACAGCGCAAACGCAGTCGGGCGACGCTATGACGTCGCCCGACTCGAAGTGAGGTGACGTCACGGGTGCTAAAACGGTGCCCACGACGTCGCCTTGACGTTCGCAGGGAGGATAGCCAGAGCCACGATGGACACGTCGGATACGAGAGCACATGTCAAGCCATCACGAGCCGCCACGTCCGCCAATTCCTGATTGAGTGGAATAAAATACGCAACAAAACACTTTTCCTCACTCTTCTCCAAAACACAACGTTATCGCAGGTCAGAAGTGGTGTGTCGAAAATTTCGGCGCACCACTTCAACCCACAAGAAAACGCTCCTTCCGGGATTATCTTCCATGAATTCCTGATAAGAGAAAACTAGATGCTATGCTGCGGAACCATGGCGGTCTCCCTGAATCATTCTTTTGAAGTTGACGTCTGTCTGGCGCATGATTAAAATACCTAGTAAAATACTAGGAATTAGGAGTTTCCTTAATGCGATCGACCACCACATACGTCGCTGCCGTTTTTACGTGTTGTTTGCCTGATGCGAATGGCCGTTTCTGCCGATGTTAGCCTTCTGCTGACCCGGCGCAGACGGAGCCGGACCCATCCATTTCATCAATCTTGGGATGCCCGCATGTAAGATGCGGGCATATTTGCAGAAGGCGGTTTACTATGGCACAAGGCAGAAAAGGCTCTCTTGATTCAATGCTTATCCATGCGGGGGAGACTGTCGACCCCGCGACAGGCGCAGTCAATTATCCCATCTATCAGACGGCAACGTATCAACAGCGCGAGATCGGCGGAACGCCGCCATGGGAATACTCCCGCACGGGCAATCCCACCCGTGCGGCTCTCGAGCGCCTTATGGCAGACCTTGAAGGAGGGGCACGTGGGCTTGCTTTCTCGTCGGGGATGGCGGCCATCACTGCGGTGCTCATGCTTCTTGACGCAGGCGACGAGGTCATCATCCCCACCAACGTCTATGGCGGAACCTACCGGGTTCTCGAGCACGTGTTTACTCGGTTCGGCATCTCCTATCGCATCGTGGATACCACCCGGCCGGGCCTGCTCGAGCGTTCTATCGGGCCGGCGACGCGCATGGTGCTTGTAGAGAGCCCGGCGAACCCCCTCATGAGCGTGACGGATCTTTCGGCAGTCGCTGCCGTGTCACGCGAAAACGGCGTGCTCTCGGTGGTGGACAACACCTTCATGACGCCCTATCTGCAGCGTCCGCTCGAACTAGGCGCGGATATCGTGGTGCACAGCGCCACCAAATATCTGGGCGGGCACTCCGATGTGGTCGCGGGCATTGCGGTTACAGCGACCGAGGAGCTGGGGGAGCGCCTGGCGTTTATCCAGAACGCGACCGGGGGTATCTTGGGGCCGCAGGATTCGTTTTTGCTTGTGCGCGGCATCAAGACACTCGGCGTACGCATGGAGCGCCATCAGCGCAGCGCCCAAACGATCGCAGAAGCCCTTGCATCGCATCCCGAGGTATCTCACGTCTTCTTTCCGGGACTTCCGTCCGACCCTGGTTATGAGGTCAGCCGTCGTCAGGCGGCGGGCCCAGGTGCCATGATCTCGTTCGAGCTGACGGCAGGGCACGTTGTGAGGAGGTTCTTCTCGGCGCTCCGCATGGTGGCGCTTGCCGAGAGCTTGGGGGGAGTGGAGTCGCTCGCCTGCCATCCGGCAACCATGACGCATGCGTCCATTCCCGAAGAACTGCGCAGGCGCGTAGGCATAACGGACGGGCTCATCAGGCTTTCGGTGGGTATTGAGGACGTGCAGGACATCTTGAACGATATCGAACAGGCCATAGCCGAAAGCAGGACCGTTTGAGCTTCTTTCATTCGAAAGGATGATCCAACATGCAACGCTACTATGACTCTATGCAGGAGCTTGTGGGAAACACCCCGCTTGTCAGGCTCCATCATGTCGGTGCACCTGAGGACGTGCGCCTCTTCGCCAAGCTCGAGCTCTGGAACCCCGCAGGATCAGTCAAGGACCGCACGGGTGTCTATATGGTGCGCGATGCAGAGGAGCGCGGACTGCTTCATCCCGGTTCGACCATTGTCGAGGGCACTGCGGGCAACATGGGCTTGGGTATCGCGTTCGCGGCGCTCGGCCGCGGCTACAACGTCATATTCGTGGTTCCCGAGATGTTCAGCCAGGAGAAGCAGACCCTTATGAAAGCGCTGGGAGCCACCATCATCAACACTCCGCGTGAAGAGGGAATGCTCGGAGCAGGACGAAAGGCGGAAGAGCTGCTGGCGGAGATACCGAACTCCGTTGCCCTGCGCCAGTTTCTCAACCAGTCCAATCCGCGTGCCCATTACGAGACCACAGGCCCGGAGATCTGGCGCGATCTGGATGGAGACATCGACTTCTTTGTTGCCGGTGCGGGTTCGGGCGGTACGTTTTCGGGCATAGCGCGCTACCTCAAGGAAAAGGACCCTTCGATCCGCGGGGTGCTTGCAGATCCCGTGGGTTCCACCATGGGCGGCGGCATCCATGCAGATTATGACATCGAGGGCATCGGAAACGACTTCATTGCCGAGACGATGGATATGTCGTTGGTGGATGAGGTTATCAAAGTGGACGACGGGCAAGCATTCGCGGGCTCACGGCTGCTTGCGCGCAAGGAAGGCATCTTTGCCGGGTCATCCTCCGGAGCTGCCCTGGCGGCAGCGCTCGAGGTCGTAGCGCGTATTGGCAAGGGAACTGTCGTGACGGTTCTGCCCGACCGCGGCGACCGCTATTTCTCGAAAGGGCTTTACGCATGAGGATGAGCGTGGTGCAATGCGCCATGCTTTCAGGTACGACGTCACAGAAGGAGGCCAGATAGCGATGAACGTGATCTATGCAGGAAAGACGCGCGAGTATCCCGAGGGTACGACGGTGGCGGAGCTGCTGAAGATCGAGGAGGTGCAGAATGCCCGCTATGCATCGGTTGCGATCAACGACGTATTTGCGAGCATCTCCGCCTATGACATCACGGAGCTGCACGAGGGCGATGTGGTGGAAGTGCTCTATCTCATGGGAGGAGGCCAGCCGTGGCGACGCTGACAAGCGAGGAGCTTGACCGCTATGCGCGCCATCTGGTTCTTGACGGGTTCGGGCTCCGAGGACAGAAGCGCCTGAAGGAGAGCTCGGTGCTCATCATCGGAGCAGGCGGTCTCGGATCGCCCGCCTCCCTCTATCTGGCGGCAGCCGGGGTGGGGAAGCTCGGTCTCGTGGATGGCGATGCGGTGGATGTTTCCAATCTCCAACGGCAGATCGCGCATTCCTCTGCGGACGTCGGAAGGCCGAAAGTAGAGTCTGCGGCAGATAAGCTGCGCGCGCTCAATCCCTTTGCAGAAGTGGTTGAGCACGGGCAAATGGCTGCCGCGGATAATATTCTCGAGCTTGTCCGGGGCTATGATGTGGTGCTTGACGGGACAGACACCTTTGCCGCCAAATACCTTATCAACGATGCCTGCGTCTTGGCGGGGCTTCCCTATGTGCATGCCGGCATCCTGCGTTATCAAGGCCAGGTGCTGAGCTATGTGCCGGGCAAGGGGCCGTGTCTGCGCTGCGTGTTTCCCACCCCTCCGGCCCCGGGAGACGTGCCTACCTGCCGCGAGGCGGGGGTGATCGGGGCGATGGCGGGGGTTGTAGGCTCCATGCAGGCGATGGAGGCAATCAAACTGCTTGCTGATGTGGGAGAACCCCTCGTGGGGAGGATGTTCGTCTATGATGCGCTCAAGGGAGATGCGCGGACGGTAAAGCTTCCGCCTGCCAGAGAAGATTGCGCGGTCTGCGGGTCCTCGCCCTCCATCACGGAACTCCGGGATATCGAGCAGGAGGCCTGCGCATGGCACATCTGAAGGTGCGCATCGCGCAGGGCGAATATAAGAGGATGCTAGATGAGGCAAAGCTGCGCGCGCCGCTGGAGGCGTGCGGGCTGCTTGGCGGCAGGGATATCGACGGAACCCGCTATGTGGAAAGGGTCTATCTGCTGCAGAACGTCGAAGCGTCGCAAGAGCATTTCACGCTTGACCCTGCCGAACAGCTTGCGGCGGTGCGCGACATGCGTGCTCGCAAGCTTGAGCTTGTGGGCAACTGGCACTCGCATCCCGCGACGCCCTCGCGCCCCTCAAAGGAGGACATCCGCCTGGCCTATGACGTGCGCCTGAGCCATTTCATCCTTTCCCTGGCAGGCGAGGAGCCTGTGCTGCGGAGCTTCTGCATCGAAGGCGGAACGGCAACAGCACAGGATCTTGAGATCGGTTAGATAACGCATGTTTGTTTGGCAACGACATGAAGGAGATTACCATGTCTGAGGCACGTTCGATTTCTGCTGCGGAATTCGCAGCGCTTGACCTTTCGGATGCTGTAGTGGTTGATCTGAGGGAAGAGGATCAGATCATTGCCCAAGGTGCCATCCCCGGCGCGGTGAAGGCGAGCTTGGCGCATCTTGGGACAGATCTTGGCCAAGTGCCCCAAGGATTCCCAACCTATGTGATCTGCGCCACGGGAAACCTGAGCGCGCAGGTGGTTGAGATACTCGCCGAGCGAGGTTATGAGGCCTATGACGTCGAGGGAGGATATGCCGCTCTGCGCTCAGCACGAGGCGAGGATCCTGAGAGCGCTGCGCAGGTCGCAGAGGAGCTGGCTCGCGAGCAGGCCGACGTTCCCGAGATTGCTGCAGATGAACCCGTCTATGTGGATGCCCGCGGCCTCAAGTGCCCGGGGCCTATCGTCGCGACAGCTGATGCCCTGCGAACGCTTCCCGTTGGATCGCGTGTGCGGGTGCAGGCCACCGAATATGCCTTCGCATCGGATCTGCGGGGCTGGTGCGCACGCACGGGAAACCTGCTCGAGTCGCTTGAAACGGACGACGGGACCATTACCGCTGTCGTACGCCGCGCGCGCACGTCGGAGCAGAACGGATCTGCAGAAGAGGAACGGCATGCTAAGACGTTCGTCATCTTCTCGGGCGATCTCGACAAGACCATCGCTGCTTTCATCATGGCCAACGGCGGGGCGGCGATGGACAGGCCCGTAACGATGTTCTTTACCTTCTGGGGGCTCAACATCCTCCGCAAACCCGAGAAGGTCAGCGTGGCGAAAACTCTCATAGAGCGTCTGTTCGGCTGGATGATGCCCCGTGGTACCACCAAACTCGGCCTTTCGCGCATGAACATGGGAGGCATGGGTCCCAAGATGATCCGCTGGCTTATGCGGGAGCATGGAATCTCGAGCCTCGAGGAGCTCATCGCGGATGCCCAGGCGCATGGCGTGCGCATCGTCGCATGCCAGATGAGCATGGATATCATGGGCATCAAGAAGGAGGAACTCATCGACGGGATCGACTATGTGGGCGTGGGGACCATGCTTGCAAGCGCAGAGCAGTCGGACCTCACCTTTTTCATCTGATCCGCGTTACGCAAAAAGCAAGTCCCGTACTTTCCTGACCTGCCTATATTTCAACAGGGTAAAGACGTCCTACTAATTCCTACCACTTTGCTAGAGTATCATCCATGAAATTGACGCGCCGACATATGATGTGCTGCATGGAGATGCCGAAGCCCGGGCACCTTGCCCTGGGGCATGCTGTGCGCATGTCGGGGGCAGGGACCGGGCGTCCTCACTAGGTCGGCTCCGGCAGGGGCTGGCCATTCACCCACCCCTCACGGAAAGACCCCAGCGTGATAGAACTCTCGCACATAACCAAGGTGTACCCCTCTTCCGGGGATGAACGTGCGCTTGACGATGTAACGCTCTCCATCGCGGACGGCGATGTGTTCGGCATCATCGGAGTCTCCGGCGCAGGAAAGTCGACGCTTGTGCGCTGCATCAACCTGCTTGAACGTCCCACCTCCGGAAAAGTACTGGTAGATGGTCAGGATGTCACGCTCCTTTCGGGTCGTGAGCTGCGCCGCTATCGTCGGAAGGTGTCAATGGTGTTCCAGGCGTTCGGACTTCTTGCGCAGAAAACCGCGCTCGACAACGTCTGCTTTCCCTATCTGGCCGCCAACGGCCGCGTGACGCAGGCCGACCGAGCGCATGCGCGTGAGCTGCTTGCGCTCGTTGATCTTGCAGACAAGGAGCGCAGCTATCCGGCGCAGCTCTCGGGCGGGCAGAAGCAGCGTGTCGCTATTGCCCGCGCCTTGGCATCAAGCCCTCAATGCATCCTGTGCGACGAGGCGACATCCGCCCTTGACCCTGCAAGCACCGAGCAGGTGCTTCAGGTGCTGAGCCGTATCAACGAGGATACGGGCGTGACCATCGTGGTCATCACCCATTCTATGGGCGTGGTGGAAAGAATCTGCAGGAACATGGCGGTGCTCGATCACGGACGTGTTGTGGAGAGGGGCAGCGTCGAGACGGTGTTCGCGCATCCCCAGGCTCCGGTGACTCGGGCTCTTTTGGGAAAGGGGAGCTGGAATGGCTGAAACAGTGCAGGATCTGCTCGCCCGCTACGGAGGGCTGCTGGCGCAGGGGTTGGCGGATACCCTTAGGATGCTGCTTGTCTCTACGGCAATCGCCTATGTGATCGGAGTGCTGCTGGGTGTTGTGCTGTATGTGAGCGCGCCGGGCGGGCTGCGTCCCGTGCCCGTGCTCAATGCGGTGCTCGGCTGGGTGGTGAACATGGGCCGTTCGATTCCGTTCATCATCCTTCTGGTTGCCGTGATGCCGCTGACGCGATCGCTTGTGGGAACAACGATAGGCGTGCGCGGCGTGACGCCCCCGCTGGTGATCTCGACGGCACCGTTTGTCGCGCGTATGGTCGAGCAGTCGCTTGCGGAGGTTCCGCGCGATGCCATCGAGGCTGCGCAGTCCTGCGGCGCGTCGCTCCCGCGCGTTGTGTGGAGCGCATGCCTTCCCGAAGCGCTGCCTTCCCTTGTGAGGGGTGTGTCCATCACGCTCATCGCGGTGCTGGGCTACACGGCGATCGCGGGTGCTGTGGGAGCTGGAGGTCTTGGCGACATCGCCATACGTTATGGCTACTACCGCTATGAGGATGAGGTCATGCTCGTGACCGTCGTGCTGCTCGTTGCGCTCGTTCAGCTTATCCAGTCAACAGGCGATCTGATCGCCCAGAAGATAGACCATCGATAGGTTTCGTTTCATATGAGAATGCAATGCCTGGGCAAGTACCCCAAGGCAAAGGAGGAGATCGAAATGACCAAGAAGCTTACCCGCCGTTCGTTTGTCCGTGCAGGAATCATCGGTGCTGGGGCTATAGCGCTTGCCGCATGCAGCAGCGCCGAGCAGGCTCCGGCTGCCGACTCGGCGGAAACGGCAGAGACGGCAGAGACGGCCGTGCTTACCATTGCTGCTACCCCCGAACCGCACGCCCGAATCCTCAACGAGTTTGCGGCTCCGCGCCTTGCAGAGCAAGGCATCGCCATAGAGGTCACGGAGTTCACCGATTATGTGCAGCCCAACGAGGTCGTCTTCAACGGAGAACTCGATGCCAACTACTTCCAGCACATCAACTACCTGCGCGATTACAACGAGCAGAACGGCGAGGACCTCGTTGCAGTAGCGAAGATCCACTACGAGCCCTTCGGAATCTTTGCGGGCAAATCCGATGATCTTGCCGCAGTACCCGATGGTGCGGAGATAGCTGTGCCCAACGACCCGACCAACGAGGCACGTGCGCTGCTGCTTGTCCAGCAGGCAGGGCTCATCACGCTCGATGAATCTGCCGGCCTTTCCGCAACCCCCAACGACATCTCGGACAACCCCCACGAGATCACGTTCCGCGAAATCGAGGCTGCGGCAACCCCCCGCGCGCTCGAGGATGTCGATTTTGCCGCAATCAACGGCAACTATGCCCTTGAGGCGGGGCTCCATGCCGCGGACGCGCTGGTGCTCGAAGAGGCAAGCGGCATCGCCTTCGACGAGTATGCCAACGTGATAGCCACGCGTCCCGAACTTGAGGACGATGCGCGAATCGCTGCACTTGTCGAGGTGTTGACCTCAGCCGATTTTGCCACGTGGCTGGCGGATAACTACGGCCAGGATGTGCTGCCTGCCTGATAGGCGTTGCATTTCGGCATTGTGAGGCACACTCCGCAGATCCTTCTCTCTCCCTTTCTTTCCTTATACCGGAGTGTGCCTCACCTTGGTGGGACATGAGCGCACCCGGGCGACCCCCGGCGGTGCGGATAAGATGAGGTGGCTTCATGGAATTTCGTGTCGAGCAGAGCGTGCTGGATCTTGGGGTCAAGATCGTGTTCGCGGTGGTCGAAGGTATGGATAACATAAACCAGAGTCCGGAGTGGGATCTGGAGCGTCCGGAGCGGATATCGCGCCTTATCGCGCAGTGGAGCGGTGCTGACCTGCATGCCGATCCGGTGCTCGAAGGATTCCACATCCTGCACGACCGGGCGCATGTGCGGCGCAAACATAACGTGCCCGCTCCTGTTACGCTCATCAAGCTGCTGGTCAAGCGCGGCGACGCTCCATTCATCAACAAGGTGGTCGACATCTACAACACCGTCTCGATGGAAACCCGCCTGGCGCTCGGAGCCCATGACCTTGACCATGTGGACGGCGATGTGACGCTGCGCATCACCGATGGAAGCGAACGCTATGTCCCGCTTGGCGAGAGCGAGCCTGTTCCCGTTGCCGCTGGCGAATATTCCTATTGCGACGATTCGAATGAAGTGCTTTGCCGCCTGGAGGTGCGTCAGGTGAACAAGACCGCGACTACCAAGGAGACGACGCGCGCGTTCTTCATCGTGCAGGGAAACGCTTCGACCGATGACGAGTACGTAGCGAGGGGTGCGCAGGCGTTGCTTGACGAAATCGTGCGTCATACGGGGGGTACGGGGAGAATCGTCTTCCCTGTTGTGATCGGGATATAGCAGTCTGCAGGCTCGTCTGCCTTCCCCATTCAGCCCGCGGTGCCGTCATAGTTCCAAGCGCTCCAGTGCTGCGGGCAGTCGTAGAACTCGATCGTGCGTCCGCGCGCGTTGCGGAAAGCGGAGATCCTGCCCTCGGCAAGCTGGGTCCAGCCCGGTCTTACGTCCATCCGCGCCTCAAAGAAGCGCGTGTTCGTCGACCCATCCATCGGCATCGCGACCCTCGGCCTCGCTCCGGAGTACTTCAACAACGACCTCGACACGTTCGGCCACGTGTTCGAGGACCTGGTGCTGCGCGACCTGCTCGCCTACGCCCAGGCCTGCGGCGCCCGGGTCATGCACTACCGTGACGACACAGGGCTCGAGGCAGACGCCGTGTTCCAGCTGGCGGACGGACGCTATGCGCTCATCGAGATAAAGCTCGGCGCGGGAGCAATCCCCGCTGCCGAGAGAAGCCCGCTGAAGTTCGATGAGCTTATCCAGCGGCACAACGAGGCTGCCTTGGCGAACGCGGAGCACCCCGGCGTCCTGTACTGAAGGCCCGATGTCCTAGCAATCGTCTGCGCGACCGCCCCTTTCGCCTACACCACGGAGTCCGGCGTGGTTGTCGTTCCCGTGGGCTGCCTAAGGGATTAGCCGCGTCCTACGCGTGCGCATGATGACAGACGTTCAACGTGCTCGCCATGATGCCTGGCGAGGCTGGATGCGTGCAGCGTGGATGGGCTGCTGTCCCACTCTGAGATCGGCAGGCCAAGAGTGTGTCGTAATCTGTGGTCTTTGGTGGGCATACGACTATCACTACCAGCGCAAACGCAGTCGGATGACGTCATGACGTCGCCCGACTCGAAGTGAGGTGACGTCACGGGTGCGGAAACGGTGCCCGTGACGTCACCTTGACGTCCGCAAGGATGATAGGCATGGCCACGCTGGACACGTCGGAGACGAGAGCGAGCGTCAAATCGTCACGAGCTACGTCGTCCACGCTTTCCTGATTGAGTGGGAATAAGACCGCTACATAATTGTGCGATTCTCCAGGCGCTCCGGACGTGGTTCCGGGGCGCCTTTTTGGTGCGTCTTGGGGACTCGTGTGCCTGTAAGCCAAACGCGAACGGTTGTATTTTCGGTCGCTGCATTTTGCGACCGCAACCCGATCGCGTGAGTGCGCATTCCGGTGGAGTATTGCTCTATCATCTTTAGTTCCGAGTAACTGTGTCATTACACATATATTCGGAATACTATCGGCTAATGATGCTATACTATTCCGAGAAAATGCGTCAAGACACAGAAGTTCGGAATGGGGTCACCATGGAAATAGCTAGGGACCGCTACCTGCAGAGGCTTGTGGAACGCCAAGGGAACGGACTCATCAAGGCGGTGACGGGCATTCGCCGGTGTGGCAAGTCGTATCTGCTCCTCAAGCTCTTCCACAGGCACCTGCTCGAGAGCGGCGTGGACGAGGACCACATCGTGGAGGTGGCCCTCGACGATCGCGCGAACAAGGCCCTGCGCGATCCTGATGCGTTGCTTGCGTTCCTGAGGTCTCGCATTCCCACTGACGGGCTGCCTACGTACGTGATCCTCGACGAGGTGCAGATGGTGGACGAGTTCGAGGATGTGCTCAACAGCCTGCTGCACGTCGACGGGGCAGACGTCTACGTATCGGGCTCCAACTCTGAGTTCCTCTCGTCCGACATCGTGTCCAAGTTCCGCGGCAGGAGCGATGAGGTGCGCGTGAGGCCGCTCTCCTTCGCGGAGTTCATGAGCGTCTACGACGGTCCTTCAGACGAGGGGTGGGACGAGTACGTCATACATGGCGGCATGCCTCTCGCGCTCTCGTACCAGCGGGCGTCTGACAAGGAGGAGTACCTGAAGGGGCTTTTCCAGAGGGTGTACATTACCGACATTGTGGAGCGCAACCACGTGTCGAACGTGGCGGAGCTGGACGAGCTGGTGGACGTGCTCGCCTCGGCGGTGGGATCGCTCACGAATCCGAGCCGCCTGCAGAACACCTTCCGCAGCGTGAAGGGGAAGAGCCTCGACGACAAGACCATCTCCTCCTACATCGGCTACCTCGAGGATGCCTACCTCGTGGCGGAGGCGCAGCGGTACGACATCAAAGGCCGGGCATACATAGGCTCTCCCAAGAAGTACTACTTCGAGGACGTCGGTCTGCGCAACGCGCGGATGGGCTTCCGCCAGGTCGAGGAGAATCACCTCATGGAGAACGTCATCTACAACGAGCTCCTCTCGCGGGGCTACAACGTTGACGTCGGGGTGCTGGACAAGTACGGGAAGAGCCCCGAGGGGAAGACCGAGCGTCGCCGCCTGGAGGTCGACTTCGTGGCAACGCTCGGGTCGGCGCGCTACTACGTGCAATCTGCGCTCACTGTAGACGACCCCGCGAAGCGGGAGCAGGAGACGCGCTCCCTGCTCGGCATACCGGACTCGTTCCGGAAGATCGTGGTCGTGAAGGGCGCGATGAGGCCGAGGCGCGACGAGGACGGCATCACCTACATGGGAATCCGTGACTTCCTGCTCGATGACAGAAGCCTCGACCTGTAGCCCTCTCACGAAGAATGGCTTGTGACTCGAGTGGTTCGGACGACCATCACTAAGGAGCGCGGATGAACGTGAGAGACCCTAGAGGAGGGGTAACGATTCATGTATAGCTTCGACGTTTTCAAGAGGTCTGGGGTCACGCCCCAGGCGAACGCCATCGTGTATGGGATCAAGTCCGGCCTCCTTCCTGCATCTGCTGCGTCCGACTTTGGGGAATACAGGATGGTCCGCTATGGCGAGGAAGGTTCCATCGACCTCCTCATCTTTGAGGGGTCACCCGAGGAGGCCGTCAAAGCCCTCGCGGCTGCCGGATATGCGGATGACGGGCAGGGATTCGATGTCCTGCGCCTTGCCGTACTATCGAGCCTTGGCTCCAGCGGCCAGGACCTGCTCGATGACATCGAGGGGGTGTACGCCGACTTCGGGTATCCGAGCGACATGGAGCCCTTCATCTACTACATGCCAAACGACAGCGGGGAGTCTTCACCCGAGGCGTTGATTAGGCGCTTCCATGCATTCGTCGCATCTGAAAAGGAGCGACTCGGCCTCTAGCCTCAAGAACACGTCGAACAGTCATTGCTGCCAGCGCAGATGCAGTCAGGTGACGTCATGACGTCGCCCGACTTCGAGTGAGGCGACGTCACGGGTGAGGAATTGGTGCCCGTGACGTCGCATTGACGTCTGCGGGGAGGATAGTCAAAACCACGGTGGAGACAGGGGATACGACGGAGCGTCTCGAACTACCGCGGGCAACCACAGTCACGCCTTCCTGGTTGAGTGGGAGTAGTATTCTCAAGAAAACACTATTTCGCACTCTACCCTAGAACTCAACAAACCTGCAGGTCAGAAGCGGTGCGTCCGAGAAATCGGCGCATCGCTTCGCTTTGAGGGAACGCGCTCCTTCCGGGATGACCCGAACTAGAACCCATACCACCGCAGCGCCGATCCATGAGATTGGGCGCTTCATCTCGAAAGGGGTTGAAGTGTTCTCCGCACTTTGTAGGATGGGGTGTATCGAGCGCTCGATGAGATGTAACCAACAATATGTTCGGAGGTTTTCCATGGACAAGATGGAAGTGCATCCCATCGGAAGAATCGTATGCGAAGACGACGAGTTCAGTATCGTTCTGAACCCGGAATTTGCCCCCGCGTTGAGGGGCTTGGAGGGCTACAGCCACGTGCAGGTCATCTGGTGGTTCGACCGTGCGGAGGGCACCGACAGCCTGATCGAGAGGAAACCGTACGCCAAGGGACCGGAGGAGCTGGGCGTGTTCGCTACGCGCTCGTCGATGCGCCCCAACCCCATAGCCGTGTCCAGCGTTGGCATCGCCTACGTGGACGAGGCTGCGGCGACGATCGGTCTCTACTACATCGACGCATATCCCGGCAGCCCGGTGCTGGACCTCAAGCCCTACACGCCGAGCATCGACCGCATCGAGGACCCGTCGGTGCCCGCGTGGTGCGCCCACTGGCCCAAGTCCTACGAGGAGAGCGGGGACTTCGACTGGGAGTCCGAGTTCAGCTTCTAGGGGCGGCAGTGCAAAACCGGAGGGCCGCCTTCGCGGGCGGCCCCAGGATCCCCAGCCGAAGAAGCCTCCGGTGATCTTCTCGAGATCGCTTTCGGAGAGCTCGATGCCCTCTGCCTTGGCGAAAGCAAGCATCTCCTCCGCGCTCTTGCAGGCGCTCGCCTTGGCCTTCTGCTCATCCGTCAGGTCCTTGTACTGCATAGTCGCTCCTTACTCTGTTCCAACAACTGCCGGGCACGCTGTGCCCGGAAACGCATCTGCCGATCCATGGACTGCCAGATGCGCATAAACTGAATACATTTTTATAACGATAGTCAAGCAGTATCATATGGAGTTTCCGCCAATCGCAGGCGCGGATCGCGCAAGCGCTGCGTGATATAGTTGCCTCAACCTGCCCTCAGTTGCGACGGGAGAGACCCATGACGCTCGACGATGTTCACGATTACCTGCGCACGCGCTACGGGCTCACTCCCACGCGCGCCTTCAAGGAGGATCCGGGCATCGGGGTGTTCGTGCGGTCCGATAGCAAGAAGTGGTTTGCCGCGACGAAGAACATCAGGTGCCGTTCGGTGGACGTGGAGGGCGACGGGCGTGTGGACATCCTCAACGTGAAGCTCGATCCGCGTGTCATCGCCTCGCTCCGCACCTGCGAGGGCTTCCGTCCCGCTTGGCATATGAACCGCAACAAGTGGGTCACCGTCCTGCTCGATGGAGCCGCGCGCGACGACGAGGTGCGCTCCCTCATCGACCAGGCCTACGGCTACGCAGGCTGAATATCTGGCTGAAGACGGGCTTCGAGAGCGGCTGCGCATCCGATACGCACCCGTGTTGCATAATGGTGGCATCTGAGAGCCGTCGTCGATCGGGGAGGGCGCCGATGACAGCCGACCATCCGCATGAGCATGGCCACCACGAGCATCATCATGATGAGCCGATAGGTCCCGAGGAGGCCGTGAGGTCGCTCCTCCTGCTGGGCCAGACGGCGCTCGATGCGGGCGACTACGAGTCCGCCGTCATAGCCTACGAGAGCGTCCTGAAGATCGAGCAGGACGAGACCGCGCTTGTCAACCTCGGCAGCCTGTACGCGCGCGGACTCGGGGCGAGGAGAAGCTTCGTGGAGGCTGCGCGGCTGTTCCACCAGGCGGAGCTCCTGGGCAATACCCGGGCCGGCAGGCTGTGCGGGAAGTGCATGTACGACTTCATCCACGAGGGATTCGACGGCAAGAAGCCCTCGGACCTGTATGCTGCGATGGCCGTGTTCGTCTCGCGGGTCTACCCGGAAGCGGAGGACCCGCATCAGGAGGTCGACCACGGCCTCTTCGCGATCGCGGCGACCCACTACAACAACGGGGAGTTCGCCGAGGCTGCGAAGGTGTTCCGAGCGGGAGCCGAGTTCGCCGGCGATGGGCTCGCGCAGTACTACCTCGCCATGCTCTACGATGCCGGTTCCGGGGTCGAGCAGAGCGACCTCGCCGCCCTCTATTGGCTCGACCGTGCCGTGGACAGCGGGTCGGCGGACATGGCGCTCGAATACCGCGACGGCATTCTCGATGCCTACCGGCAGAGCCTGCCCGAAGGCGAATTCCGCCAGGTGATTGAGAGGCTTGCGGCATGGTGCGATCAGAGCACGGCGGATATCCCCGCCGACCCGGACAAGGCACAGCGGTGGCGTGAGATCTCCCAGGGTTGCTCGCAGACGGGTTAAGAGATCCTGTTCATTAAGAAGTGCGATGTACTAAGCACGTATGCGGGGGATGAGAACCATTGCGTTCAACTCACCCTTGCATTGCACGCTGATTGAAATCCGCCATTCCTTTCGGCGGCAGTCGGCTACCTTTTGTCGACAGTTTTGCGCGAATTGTTGAATAAAGCGGCCGATATTCCGTGTTCGGTGCTATCCCTGCAGTATGGAATTGTTTACGGCAACGTTAACGGCAACGTTAACGGTAACGTTTACAGGACGGCCGTAAAAGAGGCGGGGATGGCTACCATACAGGACATCGCACGAATATCCGGCTACAGCATCGGGACCGTGTCCAGGGTGATCAACAACCGTGCCGACGTGAGCGATGAGGCGCGGGCGAAGATCGAAGAGGTCATCAGGGAGCAGAACTACCAGCCTAATTCGAGTGCGCGGAAGCTCAGGCAGTCGATCTCCTCGGAGATCACCATCGTCGTGCGCGGCAACGGCAACATCTTCCTCCAGTCAGTCCTCGAGATCATCCAGAGATGCATCTTGGAGCACGGGGAGACCGCGAACGTGCAGTTCGTAGGCGAGCTTGAAGACGAGGTCTCGGTCGCCCTTCAGGCTGTCAGGCAGCTGAAGCCGAGGGGGATCATCTTCCTGGGCGGCAGCATGGACCACTTCCGCGAAGAGTTCGCCGAGATAACCATTCCGTGCGTCCTGATCACCGCCGATGCGGAAGGGCTCGGATTCGGAAACCTCTCCAGCTTCACCACCAACGACAGAGAGGCGGCCGCCCATGCGGTGAGCACGCTGATCTGGCACGGGCACCGCAGAATCGGCATCCTGGGCGGTTTTCCCGAGAGCCTCCGGGGCGTCTGGTCGGACGACGTCCCGGCATTGCGGGTTCTGGGGGCTGTCGAGGTTATGGAGAAGAACGGGATCCCGTTCGATCCCGAACGGGATTACGAACCGTGCTCGCCTCTCGCAGAAGAGGGTTATCAGGCTGCGAAGAGGCTGCTCCTGAAGAATCCCGATCTGACGGGCATCTTCGCCATCAAAGACTCGATCGCCCTCGGCGCGATCCGTGCGCTCCGGGATATGGGTCTCCGTGTTCCGAAAGATATCTCCGTGGTCGGCTTCGACGGGGTGCTATACACGAAGTACTCCGTTCCCAGGCTGACCACTATCCAGCAGGATGTCGTAGCGCTTGCGAGGAAAGGAGTCGAAGACCTTCTGATGAGGATCAGCTACGAAAGTTCGGCAGTGCACGAACAGATTCCGTATCGGTTCGTAAATGGCGAGAGCGTTGCTCGGCCGCGGGATTAGGAACGGAGGAACGACGTTGGCAACCTTGAGCTTACGGCATATCCAAAAGATCTATCCCATGAGGGACGATGACAAGAAAGAGAGGAAGAAGCAGAAGAAAAAGGGCGAGGAAACCGTCGAGAAGACCTATAGCCTCAAGGTCACCGATGAGGGTGTCGTTGCGGTTGACGACTTCAACCTTGAGATCGCCGATCGCGAGTTCATCGTCATCGTCGGCCCTTCGGGCTGCGGCAAGTCCACCACGATGCGCATGGTCGCAGGCCTCGAGGATATCACCAGGGGAGAGCTCTACATCAACGGCAAGCTCATGAACGATGTCGATCCCAAGGATCGCGACATCGCCATGGTCTTCCAGAACTACGCGCTGTATCCGCACATGTCGGTCAAACAGAACCTGGAGTTCCCGCTGGAGCTGAGGAAGGTTCCGAAGGACGAGATGGAGCAGAAGGTGCAGTGGGCTGCCGAGATCCTCGGCATCACGCCGTATCTCCACCGCAAGCCCAAAGCCCTCTCCGGCGGCCAGCGCCAGCGCGTCGCCATCGGCCGCGCCATCGTGCGCGATCCGCAGGTGCTCCTGATGGACGAGCCGCTGTCCAACCTCGACGCCAAGCTCCGCAACCAGATGCGCGCCGAGATCATCAAGCTGCGCCAGCGCCTCAACGCCACGTTCATCTACGTCACGCACGACCAGACCGAGGCCATGACTCTCGGCGATCGCATCGTCATCATGAGGGACGGCGACGTGCAGCAGATCGGTACGCCCACCGAGGTGTTCGACCATCCCGTCAACCTCTTCGTCGCCGGCTTCATCGGCATGCCCCAGATGAACCTGTTCGACGGCGAGCTGGTCCAGGACGGCGACAAGTACGCCGTGCGCGTGGGCGATGCCAAGATCGTGCTGTCCGAGGACAAGCAGAAGAACCTGGCCGAGCGCAACGCCCAGCCGCAGAAGGTCACCGTCGGAGTTCGCCCCGAGCACATCACGCTCGACAAGGTGGAAGGCGCCATGATCGAGGGCGTCGTGGACGTCTCCGAGATGATGGGTTCGTCCGTGCACCTCCACGTCAATGTGGGCGGCAAGGACTGCATCATCATCGCTCCCAGGCTCGACCTGGAAGGCGGCGGGCTTGCAGACGGCTCGAAGGTGCGGTTCACCTTCGCCCCCAACGCCGTGCACGTCTTCGACCCCGAGACCGAGAAGAACATCGAGTTCGCATAAGCAATGGGGAATAACCGGGCTCCGGAACAATCCGGATGTTCGGATCGAGTAGAAGAAAGATTTTCAAAATAAGGAGAGACATTATGAAGAACATCAACCTCAGCCGTCGTCAGGTCCTCGCGTTAGGTCTGTCCGGCGCCCTCAGCATGGCCCTCGCCGCATGCGGTGGCGGCAACAACGGCGGCGGCGACGGTGGCAGCGGCGACGGCGGCTCCGCTGACGGCGGCTCCGAGGCCGTTGAGGCTACCGTTACCGTGTGGGGTCCGCAGGAGGACCAGTCCGCCGATAACGGCAACTGGCTCCAGACCCAGTGCGAGGCATTCGCCGCCGCACATCCCGAGTGGACCCTCACCTTCAAGTACGGCGTGTGCCCCGAGGGCGACGCCAAGGCCAACATCGGCACCGACCCCAGCGCCGGCGCCGATGTGTACATGTTCGCCAACGACCAGATCCCCGACCTGCTCAAGGCTGGCGGCATCGCCAAGCTCGGCGGCGGCACCCTGGACGCCATCAAGGCCAACAACTCCGAGACCACCGTGAACACCGTCACCTACGAGGGCGCCGTGTACGGCGTGCCCTTCACCGGCAACACGTGGTTCATGTACTACGACAAGTCCGTCTTCTCCGATGAGGACATCAAGTCCCTCGACGCCATGCTCGGGAAGGGCAAGGTCGCCTTCCCGCTGGACAACTCCTGGTACATCGCGTCCTTCTACGTGGCCAACGGCTGCACGCTCTTCGGCCCCAACGGCGACGACGCGGCTGCCGGCTTCGACTTCAGCGGCGACAAGGCCGTCGCGGTCACCAACTACCTGGTCGACCTGGTCGCGAACCCGAACTTCTCGAATGGCGACGTGGGCACCAATGCCGATGCCAAGGCGTTCTTCTCCGGCACTTGGGATTATCAGAAGGCGCTCGACGCCTACGGTGACAACCTCGGCATCGCAGCTGCTCCCTCCATCACCATCGATGGCGAGCTCAAGCAGATGAAGGCCTTCGCTGGTTCCAAGGCCATCGGCGTCAACCCCGCCACCGCGCTCTACGGCTCGAATCCGCAGGTCGCCGTCGCCCTCGCCGCCTACCTCGGCGGCACCGAGGCCCAGAAGGCCCACTACGAGACCCGCAACATCATCCCGACCGACGTCAACATCACCGTTGACGACCCGCTCGCCCAGGCCCAGATGGACGCCATGAACTTTGCCTCCATCGTCCAGCCGCTGCAGGCCGACATGGGCAATTACTGGACTCCCGCCGAGTCCATGGGCAAGGAGCTCGTGGCCGGCACCGTCACCCACGACAACGCCGCCGAGAAGACCGAGGCCATGAACACCTCCATGAACACCTCTGCGGTCCAGTAAGCTTCTCCTGCACCACCCGGCGGCCGGACTCCGGCCCGGCCGCCGCTCTGCCGTATCCTTCATAGGAAACAAGGTTGGAAACTATGAAAGAAGACCGAATCACAGTACTCAATGCCTTGAAGAACGGTGATCTGTTCACAAGGCTCTCCGCTGTCTTCATGGGAGCGGGAATGCTGGGGCATCGGCAGATCGTGAAGGGCGCCTTGGTCCTCTTGCTCGAAGTTGCCTTTGTGGTCTTTATGGCCACGTCCGGACTCCACAACCTCGGCATGCTCCCGAGCCTCGGCACCGAGGCCCAGGGCGAGGTTTGGAACGAAGCGAAGCAGATCTACGAGTACTCTGCTGGCGACAACTCGCAGCAGATCCTGCTTGCAGGCGTGGTCACATGCTTCGTCATCGTTGGATTCGTCGCGCTGTGGATCCTGCAGATGCGCCACTCCTACAAGCTCCAGAAGCTGATCGAGAACGGGAAAGAGGTTCCCAACCTCAAAGAGGACGTCAAGAACCTCTTCAACGGCAACCTTCACATGACGCTGATGGCCCTTCCCTGCATCGGCATCCTGATCTTCAACGTCGTCCCGCTGGTCTACATGATCTCCATGGCGTTCACCACCTACTCCAAGGAAGGCGAGCACCTCATCCTGTTCGACTGGGACGGCATCAACCAGTTCCTGCGCGTGCTCAACATGAACGGCAACATCGGCCGCCAGTTCTGGCACGTCCTGGGGTGGACCATCATCTGGGCCATCTTCGCGACGTTCCTCAACTACATCCTCGGCATGGTGCTTGCCATGGTCATCAACAGGAAGGACACCAAGGGCAAGGCGTTCTGGAGGTTCTGCTTCGTGCTCTCCGTCGCCGTCCCGCAGTTCGTCACCCTGATGATCATGAACATCATGCTGCAGCCTTCTGGCGCTATCAACGTACTGCTCCAGAACGCAGGCCTCATCACCGAACCCATCCCGTTCTGGACGAACACCATGCTGGCCAGGATCACGATCATCGTGATCAACCTGTGGGTAGGCATCCCGTACACGATGCTGCAGGTGACCGGCATCCTCCAGAACATCCCCGGCGAGCTTTACGAGGCAGCGAGGATGGATGGCGCGGGCCCGGTGAAGGTGTTCTTCAAGATCACGCTGCCCTACATGCTGTTCGTCACCACGCCGTACCTGATCGCCAGCTTCGTGGGCAACATCAACAACTTCAACATCATCTACCTGCTCTCGGGCGGCGGCCCCACCATGGTTGGCGATACCGCCGGCCAGACGGACCTGCTCGTGACGTGGCTGTACAAGCTGACCATCGACCAGCAGTACTACAACCTCGGCGCAGTCATCGGCATTATGACGTTCGTCATCCTGACCATAGTCACGCTGGTTACCTACAGGAATTCCAGCTCCTATAAGAATGAGGAGGCGTTCATGTGATGGAAAACCAGATGGCTAAAAACACGATGAGTCCGCGCAGGAGGATCGTCAACATCCTCGTGCACGTGCTGCTGGGCATCCTGGCGATCATCTGGGTCCTCCCGATCATATGGATCGTCCTGACCAGCTTCCGTGCCGAGCCCGGCGCGTACACCACGACCTTCCTCCCGCAGGGCTATACGCTCAACAACTACATCAAGCTGTTGACGGACCGCAACGTCCTGAACTTCCCGAAGATGTTCACGAACACGCTGATCATCTCGATCATCAGCTGCGTCATCAGCACGTTCTTCGTGCTGTCGGTGGCATACTCGCTGAGCCGCATGAGGTTCAAGTTCCGCAAGCCCTACATGAACATAGCCATGATCCTCGGCCTGTTCCCGGGCTTCATGACGATGATCGCCCAGTACTTCATCCTCAAGTCCATGGGGCTGACGGAGGGGGCGTCCATCAGGATCGGCCTCATCGTCGTGTACTGCGCCTGCACCGGCCTGGGGTTCCAGATCTCGAAGGGCTTCTTCGATACCATCCCCAGGTCCATCGACGAGGCGGCGATCATCGACGGAGCCACGCAGTGGCAGGTGTTCACGCGCATCACCCTGCCCCTCTCCAAGCCGATCGTCATCTACACCGTCATGACGGCGTTCATCGCCCCATGGGTCGACTTCATCTTCGCGAAGGTCCTGTGCCGCGCGAACGCCGACCAGTTCACGGTCGCCATCGGCCTGTGGAACATGCTGCAGAAGGAGTACATCTACCAGTGGTACACGTGCTTCGCAGCGGGGGCGGTGCTGATCTCCATCCCGATTGCCATCCTCTTCCTCTACATGCAGAGGTTCTACGTGGAAGGCATGTCGGGAGCAGTGAAGGGTTGATCGTCATCGCAGGCTTCGGGTTTTGAACGAGCGTGGCAATCCGCTGGGCACCGGTACAGGTCGCTCGGCGGATTGCCCGTATCGCAGATGCAATGCAGAGCGCGATGGTAGGGGGCCGATCATGAAAAACCTCACACGGAGGGACTTCCTGGGTCTGTGCGCGCTGCTGTCCGCCATCGAGTGCGCCATGGGGTGCACGGGCAGCAAGGGGGCATCCTCCAGCTCCGCCGTTCAGATGATCTCCTTCAACAAGGACCTGGAACCGGTCGTCCGCGACGATTTCTTCCGGACGACCTACGAGATCTTCCCGTACTCGTTCTGCGACTCGAACGGGGACGGGATCGGTGATCTGAACGGGATCCGCAGCAAGCTGGACTATATCGCGGGCATGGGCTTCGACCAGCTCTGGCTGACCCCCGTGCACCCTTCGTCCACCTACCACAAGTACGACGTGGACGACTACTACGCCATCGATCCCACCTTCGGGACGATGGAGGATTACGAGGCGCTGCTGGCGGAATGCCATGAGCGCGGCATCCGCGTCCTGTTGGACCTGGTGCTCAACCACACCTCCGATACGCATCCGTGGTTCGTCTCGGCGGTGGAGTACCTGAAGGGCCTCCCGGCGGACAAGGATCCCGCCAGGGAGGAATGCCCGTACGTCTGGTACTACACCTTCTCCCGCGAGCAGCTGGACGGCTTCGTCCCGCTGGAGGGAACGCCGTGGTACTACGAGGCGCGCTTCTGGTCGGAGATGCCCGACCTCAATCTTGGAAACGACGAGACGCGCGGAGAGATCCGCAGCATCGTGCACTACTGGCTGGACAAGGGGGTGGATGGCTTCCGCCTGGATGCCGTGACCTCCTATATGACCGGCAACGCCGAGGGCAACGCAGAGTTCCTGAGGTTCGTGACGGATACCTGCAAGTCCATCAAACCCGACTGCTATCTGGTGGGGGAGGCCTGGACGGACCGTCCGAGCATAGCGGGCCTCTACACGAGCGGCATCGACTCGCTCTTCAACTTCCCGTTCGCGGACTCCGGGGGCATCATCCGCAACGTCATGAACGGCAGCTATGCGGCCTCGGATTACGTGAAGGCCATGCAGAGCGCGGATGCGACGTACCGCGAGGCCAACCCCGGCTATGTCGATGCGCCGTTCTACACGAACCACGATACGGCAAGGAACGCGGGCTTCTTCGCGCTCGACAAAGGTCCTGTCACCAAGATGGCCTACGGTCTGAGCCTGCTCATGCCGGGCAACTCCTTCGTCTACTACGGCGAGGAGATCGGCATGAAGGGCTCGGGCAAGGACGAGAACAAGCGCGCTCCCATGTATTGGAGCAGCGATCCCCACGCGGAGGGGATGTGCGCCGGGCCGCCCGACATGGAGGACGTGCAGATGAAGTTCCCCGCCTTGGAGGAACAGCTGTCGGACGATCTCTCGCTGTACAGATGGTTCACCGAGGTCATCCGCGTGAGGCGAGCCTTCCCGTCGATCGCCCGCGGGACCACCGAGCCCGTGGATGCCGTCAGCGATGGGAGCGTGGCGGCCTTCATCCGCCATCACGATGGCGACGATGACGTGCTGGTCGTGATGAACCTGCGCGAGGAGGCTGCGGCGAAGGATCTCTCGGCGGTCTCCTCCGACCTGAAGCTTTCCGCAGTGCTCAACACCAGCGAGGAGGGCATCGCGTTCGAGGGCGGCACCTTGAGCCTGCCTCCGTACAGCATCGCCGTGCTCACGCAATAGCACCCAGAGGAGCATCTCCGGAGTTTTGCACTTTGGGGATGCACTTTGGGGATACTCCCCTAAGTGCAAAACATGCTAGAAGGAGGGGCATATGGGACCGAAATGGCTCAAGGATGCGGTGTTCTACGAGATCTACCCGCAGTCCTTCCAAGACTCGAACGGCGATGGCATCGGGGATCTCCAGGGGATCATCCGGCGGCTGGATTATGTCGCCGAGCTGGGTTGCAATGCCCTGTGGGTCAATCCGTGCTTCGACTCGCCCTTCATGGACGCCGGCTACGACGTGCGCGACTACAAGCTGGTGGCGCCGCGATACGGGACGAACGACGATCTGGTGCGGCTGTTCGATGAGGCGCACGCCCGCGGCATCCACGTGCTGCTCGACCTGGTGCCCGGGCATACCTCCGACCAGCACCCTTGGTTCAAGGAATCCGCCAAAGCGGATCCCAACGAATACTCCGGCCGCTATATCTGGACCGATGATGCCTTCTGGGGCATGGAGGGACGGCCCTACATCGCCGGTATGACCGAGCGCGCCGGTGCGTACATGCTCAACTTCTTCGCCTCGCAGCCCGCGCTCAACTACGGCTGGCTCGACCCCCACAAGCCCTGGATGAGCGCCATCGACGCGCCCGAAGCGCTTGCGACCCGAGAGGCCATCAAGGACGTGATGCGCTTCTGGCTCGACCTCGGCTGCGACGGATTCCGCGTTGATATGGCGGATTCGCTGGTGAAGAACGATGACGGGTGCAAGAGCGCGACCTGCGCGATCTGGCGCGACATCCGCACCATGATGGACGCGGACTATCCCGATGCCGCGCTGGTGAGCGAGTGGTCCAACCCCGCGCAAGCGCTCTGCCAGGCGGGTTTCCACGCGGACTTCTATCTGGACCACCATTTCAACGGCTACAACACGCTGCTGCGCGACTATGAGACCGAGGGCGGCGACCACAGCTACTTCCTCAAGGATTCAGGCGGCAGCATCTGGCGCTTTCTCGCCGACTACCTGCCCAAATACGAACAGAGCAGGGAGTATGGCTACATCAGCCTCATCACCTGCAACCATGACACGCCGCGTCCCGCGCGGACGCTATCGGCAGCCGAGCTGAAACTCGCCTATGCCTTCATCCTCACCATGCCGGGCGTGCCGTTCATCTACTACGGGGATGAGATCGGCATGCGCTACCTCGACGTGCGCACCAAGGAGGGCGGCTACCAGAGGACAGGCAGCCGCACGCCCATGCAGTGGAGCCGCGATGAGGGCATGGGTTTCTCGACCGCGCCGGCGCAGCAGCTCTATCTGCCGCTGGACGCGTCCGATGACGCGCCGTGCGTGGAGGATCAGCTGCGGGACGCGGATTCGCTCCTGTCCGAGATCAGGAGGCTCACCGCGCTGCGCCATGCGCATGAGGACCTCCAGGCCGATGCGCCGTTCTCGGTCATCAACGATGACGAGGATGCGGCGCCGTTCGTCTACCGCAGGGGAAAGATGATTCTGGCGGTCAATCCCTCGTCGCGCGAGAAGCGCTTCGAGGATGGCCTGCTTGCGGGGAAGAGGCTGGCCTATCGGATCGGGGAGGCCTCTCTTGCAGACGGCTGCCTGAAGATGCCGGGGCAGAGTTTCGCCGTGCTCGCGTAAGTAGCTTCGCTACCCTTCTGCGGGGGAGAGGAACCTGCTTATGAGCGCGAGCTTCTGCTCGAAGATCTCCGCGGGGACGAGGGCGAACCCTTCGTTGTCCTCGCTGACCAGGACGAGCCGCTGACCCGCGCGGAGGTCGAAGTGGTCGCGTGCTGCCTTGGGGATGACGATCTGCCCACGCTCGTTCATCGTGACGGCGCCCCAGATGTTCTTCCCCTTGGGGGCGGGAGGCAGGACGCTCCCGTCATCCAGCTCCTCGGTCTTCAGCAGGCCGTCCACCGTGGTGCCGTACACCTGTGCAAGGCGGCTGCATTTCTCGACATCGGGGACGGTGGCGCCGCTCTCCCACTTCGCATAGGCCTGACGGGAGATGCCGATCTTCCCCGCAATCTCCTCCTGCGAGTAGCCGTGGATGCCCCGCAGCATGAGCAGGTTGTCCTTGAGCATGCGCGCCTCCCTTACAGGTCGGTCTCCTCGAAGCTCGCCGCGGAGCTCTTGAGCGCGAGCCCCGTCAGTGCGATATAGCATACTACCCCTGCGGAGAGCAGGCCCAGCTGCAGGGGCAGGTGCGAGAAGCCGAAGGCGTTCAGCGCCTCAAGGCTGGGGATGTGGTGCAGTGCCTCTGCGATGCCGATCACCAGGAACGTGACGATGATGTAGGTCACGAAGGGCTTCGCGAACTTGTACGAGGTCTTGAAGAAGCCCGCGATGAAGATGAGGTTGAAGAGGCCGAACAACAGGAGCGCCACGCCGAGCGCGAACGGGTTCGCATTCATGAGCGCGTTGCCGCGATAGACCGGCGCGTCCGCGAGCACCGTCATGCGGACTGCCGTCACAATCGCCATCAGCGCCAGCGTCGAGAGCTCGATGATGCATGCGAAGAGCACCTTGCCCCGTGCCACGTCCTGCTTGGAGACGGGCAGCAGCGCCGAGAACACCAAATCGTTCGCCTCCCGGGCGTTCTGGAAGCTCTGGAAGATGCCGAGGCACGAGAAGAACGTGCCGCACAGGATCGGGTATCCGGGGATGAGGAACATCACGCCGAACACGACGAAGATGAACGAGAGGACCGAGGCGGAGAGCCTCATCTCCTTGATCAGCAGGTTACGCATCCTGGGCACTCCTCTCCAGACGGAGAAACGCATTCTCGAGCGTCTCTCCCGGCTCCTGATAGCGGTCCGCGAACTCCTCCTTGGGGCATGCGGCAGCGATCCGCCCCTTGGAGATGTAGATGATATCGTCCGCGCACTTCTCGATATCGGAGATGATGTGCGTGGAGAAGAAGATCGCCACGCCCGAATCCCTGATCTGCTCGAAGAGCTCCAGCAGCTCGTCGCGCGAGAACGGGTCGAGGCCGCTGGTCGGCTCGTCGAGGATGAGGGCCTCCGCGCCGTGGGAGAGCGCGAAGAGGAGGTTGCACTTCACCTTCATGCCCTCCGAGAGCTCGAGCGGCGTCTTGTCCTCGTCGAGCGCGAACAGGCGCAGATAGCGCTCGTACGTCGCATCGTCCCAGGAGTCGTAGAAGCGCTTCGTGACGTCCCTGATGGTGCGGATCTTCTTGCGCGGATACCAGCTGATGGTGCCCGTCGAGTAGCCGATGCGCTTCTTGATCTGCGCCTCGTTGCCGATGAGCGGCATGCCGAAGTAGCTGATCCTGCCGTTGTCGGGATGGACGAGGTTCAGCATCGACTTGATGGTCGTCGTCTTGCCCGCGCCGTTCCTGCCGATGAAGCCGGCGATCCTTCCAGCGGAGAGCGAGAACGACGCTGCGTCGAGCGTGAACCCGGGATACCTCTTGGTCAGGCCGTCGATGGTTACGATTTCCATGTCCTCTCCTCAGAAGAGTTTGATTTATATGAATACCGTACTGTTTGGTTGCATCTGCATCCACCAACCGAACGTGGCAGGTTCGAGCAGTTCAGGTTAGCTTCGGTTGCGTTCGGGATAACCGCGGCTGGTGGATCCGGCAAGAATCAAGCAGATCCCCAGCGTGAAGCAAAAGGCGTCCCGAATGATCAAGGGACGCCTATCTCATGAGATTGACCCGATGCCCTACAGGCGGCCGATGCTGCGGAGCAGCTCGTCCTTCCGATCCTTCCATCCGCCCTTGAAGTACTCGCAGGTCAAGAGATCGGGTGCGAGGAAGTCGAGCGGGTGGTCGCGCACGGCGATCGCGCGGCAGCCGCATCGCTCGTTTTCGGTTGGGTTTCGAGGAAACACGCAGTTGGGGGGCGGCTCTCCCAGACGCCCGCCTCTGCGCTACCATAGGTTAAGCCGTGAACGCTTCCCGAAAGGAAACGCCATGAACGTCGTCTTCATCTCCCCGCAGTTCCCCGAGAACTACTGGATGTGGTGCGACAGCCTGCGCAACAACGGCGCGACGGTGCTGGGCATCGGCGACACGCCCTACGACAACCTCGCCCCGGAGGTCATCGCGTCGCTCGACGAGTACTACTGGGTCTCGTCGCTCGAGGACTACGACCAGGTGTTCCGCGCGGTCGCGTTCTTCACCTGGAAGTACGGCAGGATCGACTGGGTCGAATCGCAGAACGAGTACTGGCTCGCGCAGGACGCGCGCCTGCGCGACGATTTCCATATCACCACGGGTGCGGGTTCCGCTCAGATGTCGGTCTGGCAGAGCAAGGCCGAGATGAAGCCCCTCTACGCTGCGGCGGGCGTGCCCACCGCCCGTCAGGTGCGCGCAGGGGATGCCGATGCCGTCCGCGCCTTCGCGAAGGAGGTCGGCTACCCGCTGTTCGCCAAGCCCGAGCGCGGCGTCGGCGCTTGCGGTACCGAGAAGATCGCCGATGAAGCTGCTCTGGAGGAGTTCCTCGCCATCGATCTGGACGACCCCTATGTGCTCGAGGAGTTCGTCACGGGCGAGATCTGCACCTACGAGTCCGTCATCGATGCGGATGGCAACCCGCTGTTCGAGAACCAGACCGAGTGCCCCGTCGACATCGCGGCAACCGTCGAGGACATGCTCGACGTGTGGTTCTACACCTGCCCGACCGTCGATCCCAAGCTCGCCGAGCTTGCCCGGAGGACCGTGAAGGCCTTCGGCATCACGAACCGCTTCGTGCACATGGAGTTCTTCCGTCTGACCGAGGCGAAGCCCGGATTGGGCGAGAAGGGCGACTTCGTGGGCCTCGAGGTCAACGTGCGGGCGCCGGGCGGCTTCAATCCCGACATGATCGACTACGCGCATTCCTTCGACGTGTACCAGATCTGGGCAGATATGGTCGTCTTCGGCACCTCCGACAGCGCGGAGGAGGGGGAGACGTTCTACTGCGTCTTCGCTTCGCAGCGCGACTGCTACGACTATGCGCACGACAGCAGCGAGATCCTCGGAACCTACGAGGGCGTCATCTGCAAGCACGGACGCCTGGCCGACGTGCTCTCCGACGATATGGGCAACACGTTCTTCATGGCGCGCCTCAAGAGCATCGAGGAGGGCGAGCGCTTCGCCGCCTTCGTGCACGAGCGCGCCTAGGATTGCCCCCGACCTCCTACAGCTCGGCAACCATCGTCAGGACCGCTCCCGCGCACTCGCGCGCCGCCTCTTCCTGGAACTCCTCGAACGCCATGCCGTCGCTGCCGTCCGAGATGGCGCGGATGATGACGAAGGGCGTTCCGTTGAGGTAGCAGACCTGCGCGATCGCCGCACCCTCCATCTCGGCGCAGAGACCGCCGAACTCCGAGGTGATCCGCTCGATCTGCTCTGCTCCCGCGATGAACTGGTCGCCGCTGCACACGCGCCCCTCGAGCACCTTCGATGCGGGCGCTGCGCACCTCACGGCCTCGACGGCGCGTGAGCGCAGCTGCTCGTCGGCGGGGAAGGCGACCATGCCGGTGTAGGGGATCTCGCCTTTCCTGAACCCGATGGCGCTCACGTCGTAGTCGTGCTGCACGGCATCGACCGACACGACGAAATCGTTGATGGAAAGCTCCCCGGTCAGGCTTCCCGCGACGCCGGTGTTGATGACGCGGTCGACGCCGAAGCCGCTGATGAGGGTTTGCGCGCAGATGCTCGCGTTGACCTTGCCCATGCCGCACTGCACGACGACGGCCCTCGTGCCGGAGATGGTGCCCTCCGCGAACTCCATGCCCGCGATGGTCGTGAGACGGACGTCTGCCATCGCATCCCTGATGACCGCGATCTCGCTCTCCATCGCGCCGATGATGCCGGTCACCCTGGAGCCATGCGTCTTCCCGAGGTCGATGATGCCGCTCTTCGCGATGATACGGTCCATGTCTGCACATCCCTTCCGCATCGGCTCCGCCCCGTCGACGGTGCGCAGCTCAATTATGTCAGATGGTCCCCGCCTGGACGGGGTCGAAGCGCCATACCGTCCAGTGCTGCGGGTCGTCGTAGATGCGCACGGGATAGCCGCGCCCGTTTTTGAAGTCCTGGAAGGTGCCGCTCGCGACCTCGGACCAGCCGGGTCTGCCCAGATACCACCAGACCTCACCGTTGTCCGACATGTGGACTACGGTCACGGGATGAGCCGACTGCTCCTCGATGGCATGGATGAGCTTGCTGAGCACGTTGCTGTCGAACGGGTTGAAAAGGTAGTAGTCCGTGAATCCGGACAGATCGAGGTCGAGCACGCTGCCTTGGATGACCTGCAGGTTCGCATGCGGCACCGTCCACGCCCGCGCCACCTCGGCAAGCTCGGGGTCGAGCTCGACGCCCGTCGCATGGCCCGGGTATCCGGCGCGCAGGAAGTGGGCGAGCACGCGGCCCGTGCTGCAGCCCACGTCGAGCAGATGCGATCCGGCGTCGAACGAGAAGTGCGCGAACAGCCTCTCCAGCACGAAATAGGGCGTCGGCGTGGGATCGTGCGCGCCCTGCACCCTGAAGCGCGTCGTCTCCCGGCAGGCGAGCGAGATCCCGCAGACGCCGCGGTCGATCGCATCATCGGCGGCGATGAGGTCCGCCTCGGTTCGTATCTGCGCTTCCGCCTGCTGTGCCATGTCCGTCCTCCGTATGGGATAATCGGTGCGATTATACAGGCTCGCTCGTCAGGAGGAACGCCATGCTCGAGATCGGAACCCCCGCCCCTGACTTCACCCTGCCCGACCAGGACGGCATCGCCCGCTCGCTCTCCGACTACCGCGGCAGCAAGGTCATCCTGTACTTCTATCCCAAGGACATGACCGCAGGCTGCACCAAGCAGGCGTGCGCGTTCGGCGAGCTCTTTCCGCAGTTCCGCGAGAAGGGCGTCGTCGTGCTGGGCGTGAGCAAGGACAGCGTCGCCTCCCACAAGCGCTTCGAGGAGAAGTTCGGCCTGCCGTTCACGCTGCTCTCCGACCCCGAGAAGGAGGTCATCCAGGCCTACGACGTCTGGAAGGAGAAGAAGCTCTACGGCAAGGTCTCCTTCGGCGTGGTGCGCACGACCTACCTCATCGACGGGGACGGTATCATCGTGCGCGCCTTCGACAAGGTCAAGGCCGCCGACAACCCCCGGCAGATGCTCGGGGAGCTCGGGTAGGGCTGTCCGTTAGAACGATCCGCGGTCGGTGGAGTGGTTGCCGACGCTCGTTCCGCCCCCTTCGCCTGCAGAGGACATGATGTAGCCGTTGCCGTATTCGAAGGTGAACGAGTCTTCTCCTCCGAAGGTGCAGGTGAAGTACGCGCCATCATCGCCGAACATGTCGTCGGTGCCGAACCACTGGCTGCCGTAGCTCTCGTTGATACGGTAGGTGCCCGAGGGGAACCGGAACGTGGCGGACCCGCCTGCCGGGACGGCGACCGTCAGCGCGAGCGTATTGCCGTCGTAGATCTTGTAGTAGCTGTTCTTGTAGGCGTTGTCGCTCTCGATGACGAGCTCGGTGGTCTCCTCGCCATAGCCGTCGGCACGGTACACGACACCGGCTTCGGGGAACGGCTGGACGCATGCCTGCGCACGCTCGCCCGGGTCGGACATGCCCTCGTAGCTCGCAGAGGAGATCGAATTGAACAGCTTGTAGGCGTCGTAGTAGTGGTTCTCTGCCAGGAGCGCCTCGGCCTGCTCGTAGATCTTCCAGGTCTCGCACTCCTGCTTGAGGTCGCCGCTGCCCATGAAATCGTCGGGAAGATCGGCAAGGAGCGCGAGCGCCCCATCCCAGTCCTTCTCGGCCATCAGCTGCGACGCCGAGTAGAAGGTCGCGGTGTTCTGGCAGGTGGTCGCCTGGTTGTTCGCCTTCGACTCTCCGATCTTGCGGTAGGCGTCCGCCGCCTTCTCCCATGCCGCGGGATCCTCGCCTGCGGCTGCCTCGAGTTTCTGCGCGTCAATCCAGAGGCCGCACTTCTTGTACATGTCCGCGCAATCCTCGTAATCCTCGAGTGCTGCGAACGCCTCTGCCGCCTCCTCGTACTTTCCGGCAGCGTAGAGGCTCTGAGCCTGGCTGTAATCCTCGGCGCGCTGCTTGGCGAGGTTCGACTGGTAGACGCCGTACGCGATGCCGCCGATGATGGCGAGCGCGGCGATGATGCCGATCACGAGCATCCACGGCTTCATCTTCTTGGGCTTCGCCGCCGGTGCAGCTGCAGCTGCGAACTCCGGAGCCGTCGGTGCGGGCGCAGGTGCATCCAAGGGAGCGGGCGCCGGGATGGGGGAGGGCTGCGGTGCGGTGTCCTGCACGGGATTCTGCGCCGGAGCGGGTTCGGGGGCAGGCGCGGGCGCTGGGAATTTGACCGTAGGCTCTTCAATCGCTTCGGGTGCCGTCGGTTCGGGAGCGGGCTGGATGGGCTCCTCTACGGGGGCGTCCTCTGCGGGCGCAGGCGCGGGGGTCTCGAGCTTGGCACCGCAGAACATGCAGAACGCGACGCCCTCGGGCAGTTCCTTGCCGCATGATGTGCACTTCATGGCGCTGTCCTTTCCGACACGGAATGATGATTCGCTGAATGAATCCATGATACCCACGGGGCGCGATGCTGCCCCATGACGCTGACCATCGACCGTTATCCGCCGAAACGGTACCGTCCGCGCGATGCCGTATACTGTTTTGCAATGTATGATGCGGAACGGATGGAGCGGTATGGCGCAAGGTGCACAGGATAGGGGAGAACGGCTGAAGCGGCTGCTGCCGCTGTTTCTCGCCACCCTCACCATCAGCGCGACGGCCAACTCCGGCTATGCCATCCTCGCCGTGATGAAGGACGACTTCGTCAACAGGCGCAAATGGTTCACCGAGGATGAGATGGCAGATTACATCGCCATCATCCAGAGCGCGCCCGGCGCCATGGCAGTGAACATCTCGATGATCGTGGGTTATCAGAGCGCGGGTTTTCTGGGCTCGCTTGCGGCCGTCGCGGGGTGCATCCTGCCGCCGCTCGTCGTGATGACGGCCGTCACGTTCTTCTACGAGGCAATCGTCTCCAACCAGCTCGTCTTCCTCTTCATGCGCGGCATGCAGCTCGGCGTCGTCGGCATGCTCCTCGATATCATCATCGGGCTCTTCACGAACATCACCAAGGGCCGCGGCATCGCCTATCCGCTCGCCCTCATGGCCCTCGCCTTCCTCTACGTGCAGCTGACCGACTGGTCCATCCTCTACCTGGCCGTCGCGTGCGCTGCCGCCGGCATCATCAGGGCGCTCGCGATCGCGAGAGGGGAGGAGGGCTGATGGGCATCCTGCTCCAGATCGTGCTCGCCTTCATGCGCGTGAGCGCCATCGCCTTCGGAGGCGCCTACGCCACCATCCCGCTCGTCGAGCACGAGGCCGTGGTGGTCCAGCACTGGATGACCTATGCCGAGTTCGCAGACCTCATCGCCCTCGACGAGATCACCCCGGGACCCATCCTCATCAACAGCGCGACCTTCGTGGGCATGCGGGTCGCCGGCATCCCCGGCGCCATCGCCGCCACGCTGGGCGTCATCATCGTCCCCTGCGCGCTCGTGATGGTCCTGCTCGCGCTCTACCGCCACTTCAAGGACTCCCCGGTCATGGACGGGGCGATGGTCTCGCTCAAGTGCATGGCGGTTGCGCTCATCGCCTCGACCTTCATGAGATTGGGCGCGAACGCCCTGCTTCCCGAGGGCGCCCTGCCCGATCTCGGTACGACCGTCTTCTCCGTGGCGGTCATGTGCGCGGCGTTCTGGCTGATAAACCGCAAGAAGATCGCCCCGCTGCCCGTGATGCTGTCCTGCGGTGCAGCCAATCTCATCGCCCATCTGCTGTTCCTCTAGGCCCGCCTGGCAATTGCACGCTTGGTAACGATTTATCGACAAGTCGGCATCCGCTTACGAAATAGGTATACCGTCTGATAATCGCTAGAACGCCCGAGCAACCTGAAAGGCGGAAGGTCCATGGACTCCATCCGTATCAGCGACATCACGATGAAGCGGATCGCGGGAAGCGGCGAGGCTGCCCTCTCCTTCAAGGGCAAGCTCGAGATCGCGAAGCTCCTCGATCGCCTCGGCGTGTCGGTGATTGAGGTCGAGGGCCTGGCACCGTCCCGTTCCGACGCCCTGCGCGTGAAGTCGCTCGCCACCGCGGTCAAGGACAGCGTCCTCGCCGTCCCCGTCGAGCTCTCCGCCGAGAGCGTCGAGGCCACGTGGGACGCCCTCAAGGGGGCTGCCCATCCGCGCCTCCAGGTCATGGCGCCCGTGAGCACCGTGCAGATGGAGTACCTCTCGCACAAGAAGCCTGCGGCCATGCTCGAGACCATCTCCGAGATCGTCGCCGCCTGCGCAGCGCGCACCGCCGACGTGGAGTTCCTCGCAGAGGATGCCACCCGCGCAGACCGCGACTTCCTCATCCAGGCGATCCAGTGCGCCGTCGATGCCGGCGCGACCACCGTCACCATCTGCGACGCAGCGGGCACCATGCTCGGCGACGAGTTCGCAGCCTTCCTGGGCGGCCTCATCGCCGACGTCCCCGCCCTCGCGGACGTATGCGTGGGCGTCGCCGTCGCCAACACCACGGCCATGGCCGATGCCTGCGAGGTCGCCGCCCTGCTGGTGGGCGCCCGCGAGGCCAAGGCCTGCGCCGCCGGCGGCAACACCGCGTCGCTCCAGAACCTCGCCCAGATCATCTCCGCGCGCGCCGAGCTCTTCGGCTGCCCGAGCCCGCTGCACATGGTGGAGCTCCGCCGCATCGTGGGCCAGGTCGCGTGGCTGTGCAGCACGCGCCGCGCCAAGACCTCGCCGTTCGACGACGGCGTGCAGGACAGCGTGCCCGAGCTCGCGCTCTCGTTCGGCGACGGCGTCTCCGACGTCCTCAAGGCTGCGAGCCAGATCGGCTACGAGCTCAACGACGAGGACGGCCGCTCCGTCTGGGAGGCCGTCCAGGACGTCCTCAAGCACAAGGAGCAGGTGGGCACCCGCGAGCTCGACGCCATCATCGCGTCGGTCGCCCTGCAGGTCCCTCCCACCTACCAGGTCGAGAGCTACGTCATCAACAGCGGCAACAACATCTCCGCGATGGCGCACCTCAAGATCAGCAAGGGCGGTGAGACCGTCGAGGGCGTCGCGCTCGGCGATGGCCCCATCGATGCCGCCTTCCTCGCCATCGAGCAGATCACGCACCACCACTACGAGCTCGACGACTTCCAGATCCGCGCCGTCACCGAGGGCCACGAGGCCATGGGCGAGACGGTCGTTCGCCTGCTCTCCAACGGCAGACTCTACTCCGGCCGCGGCATCTCCATGGACATCGTGGGCTCGAGCATCCAGGCGTACGTGAACGCGCTCAACAAGATCGCGTACGAGGAGGCCGAGGCATGAGGCTGTCCTTCTCAACGCGCGGCTGGCAGCACCTCTCCTGGGACGAGCTGCTCGAGGCGGCGGTCGACGCAGACCTCGAGGGCGTCGAGGTCTACGACCTCTTCAAGCGCCCCGACCTCATCCAGCGCGGCGGTCCCTTCGACAAGTACAACGCGGTGACCACGGCGCGCACGCTGCGCGACCGCGGCCTGCGCATCCCGTGCCTCGACACCTCGTGCGACCTGTCGGATGCCGATTCCGCCGACATCATCCTCGGCCTCATCGAGACCGCCCGCGCCATGCAGATCCCCTGCATCTCCGCACCCGTCTACCGCGACGACGAGGAGCGCATCTGCTCGACCATCCGCACGCTGCTGCCGGCTGCCGCCGCGGCGGGCGTGACGATCCTCATCCGCACCACGGGCGTCTACTCCGATACGGGCCGCCTGCGCGCCCTCATGGACGCCTTCGCGAGCGACAACCTCGCCGCGCTCTGGGAGATCCACCACCCGTACCGCGACCATGGCGAGGATGCCGACACCACGATCACCAACCTCGGCGCGTACGTGCGCCACGTCCACCTGCGCGACTCCGACGACCGCGGCCGCTACGACATCATCGGCGAGGGTACGCTGCCCATCCCCGAGATGGTGCAGGCGCTGGCGTCGATCGACTACGACGGCTTCGTCTCGCTCGAGTGGAAGCCCCAGTGGCAGGAGGGCACGGACGATGCGAGCATCATCCTGCCGCACTACGCCAACTACATGAGCCGCTACGAGCAGACGCGCGGCAAGAAGAAGCGCCTCTATCCCAACCACGACGGCTCCGGCGAGTACGTGTGGAAGAAGGACGAGCTCATCGACCTGACCTTCTCGCAGGTGCTCGACCGCATGGTCGAGGAGTTCCCCGACCAGTACTGCTTCAAGTACACGACGCTCGACTATACGCGCACCTACGAGGAGTTCCGCGACGACGTGGATGCGTTCGCGCGGGCGCTCGTCTCGATGGGCGTGCGCGCCGGCAGCAAGGTCGCCATCTGGGCGACCAACGTTCCCGCCTGGTACATCACCTTCTGGGCGACGGTCAAGATCGGCGCGGTGCTCGTGACGGTGAACACCGCCTACAAGATCCACGAGGCCGAGTACCTGCTGCGCCAGTCCGACACCCACACCCTCGTGATGATCGAGAGCGCGCTCGACTCCAACTACCGCGCCATCATCAACGAGCTCTGCCCCGAGATCGCGGGCCACGACAAGGAGACGCCGCTCCATTGCGAGCGCCTGCCCTTCCTGCGCAACGTCATCACGGTCGATTTCGCCATGCCCGGCTGCCTCACCTTCGAGGAGGCCATGGCGCGTGCCGAGATGACCCCGCTCGAGGTGGTGCAGGGCATGGCCGCGCGCGTGCGTCCCGACGACGTGTGCAACATGCAGTACACGAGCGGCACCACGGGCTTCCCCAAGGGTGTCATGCTCACCCACTACAACGTGGTCAACAACGGCAAATGCATCGGCGACCGCATGGGCCTCTCCACGGCCGACCGCATGATGATCCAAGTGCCCATGTTCCACTGCTTTGGCATGACGCTCTCCATGACGTCGTCCATGACGCACGGCGCCACCATGTGCCCCATGCCGTACTTCTCGGCCAAGTCGTCGCTCGCCTGCATCAATCAGGAGAAGATCACCTGCTTCAACGGCGTGCCCACCATGTTCATCGCCATGTTCAACCATCCGGACTACCGCTCGATCGACTTCAGCCACATGCGCACCGGCATCATGGCGGGCTCCGGTTGCCCGCCCGAGCTCATGCGCCGCGCGGCCCGGCCCGACGAGATGAACATGACCGGCATCGTCTCCGTGTATGGCCAGACCGAGAGCGCACCTGGATCCACGATGAGTGCGTGGACCGACACGCTGGAGCTCCGAACCGAGACCGTGGGCTACGACTTCCCCCACGTGGAGTGCAAGATTATCGACCCAGAGACGGGGCTCGAGGTGCCCGATGGCGTGAACGGCGAGTTCTGCTCGCGCGGCTACAACACCATGAAGGGCTACTACAAGATGCCCAAGGCCACCAAGGAGACGGTGGACGAGGAGGGCTGGCTGCATTCCGGAGACCTCGCCTGCCGCGACGCCGAGGGCAACTACCGTATCACCGGCCGCCTCAAGGATATGATCATCCGCGGCGGGGAGAACATCTACCCCAAGGAGATCGAGGAGTTCATCCTCACGCATCCCGACGTGCAGGACGTTCAGGTCGTCGGAGTGCCGGATAAGCGATACGGCGAGGAAGCCTACGCCGCTATCTTGCTGAACGAGGGGGTGGATATCACGGAGGACGAGATGCGCGCCTATATCGTCGATCATTTGGCGCGTCATAAGGTTCCCCGTTACATCGAGTTCGTCGATGGCTTCCCCATGAACGCGGCTGGCAAGATCCTCAAGTACAAGATGCGCGAGGACGCCGCTGCGAAGCTGGGGCTTTCGTGACGGCTCGTTGAAAAACCGCAGCTTATCTGTGGTAATCTGATAGGTCCGTGTGCACGGACTGGAAAGAGGAATCGATGCAACTTCAGACGACGTCTTCTGAGCAGCTCATGGATGTGGTTCTCCGTATCCGCGAGCTGAGGGACATCATGGGCTACTCCACCGAGGAGATGGCCGAGCTCACCGGCGTTTCGCATGAGCAGTACCTCGAATACGAGAAGGGCGCGGCGGACCTGCCGTTCACCTTCCTCCACAACTGCGCCAAGGCATTCGGCGTCGAGCTGATCCAGCTGCTCGAGGGCCGCAGCCCGAGGCTCACGAGCTACGCGGTCACGCGCCGCGATATGGGCCTCATCACCGCCCATGAGGACGGCACGATGATCCAGGACATGGCCGCGCTGTTCCGCAACAAGCTCGCCACGCCCTACTGGGTCACCTACCAGTACTCCGAGGAGCAGCAGAACAAGCCCATCCACACGACCACCCACGCGGGCCAGGAGTTCGACCTGGTCATCAGCGGCACCATGAAGGTGCAGGTGGGCGAGAACACCGAGATCCTCCACGAGGGCGACTCGATCTTCTACAACAGCTCGACCCCGCACGGCATGATTGCCACAAACGGCAAGGACGTCGTCTTCCTCGCCATGATCATGGCATCCGATGCGCAGGACCAGCGACCCGGCGTCCTGATGCCGACAGCCCAGGAGGGCTGGTCCGGCAAGCTGCTCGCCGACAAGTTCATCAACTGCGTCGAGGACGAGAACCACACCCTCAAGTCCATCAGCTTCCCCAACGCGGACAGCTTCAACTTCGCGTTCGACATCGTCGACGAGATGGGTCGCAAGTACCCCGACAAGCTCGCCATGGTCCACGTTGCCGACGACATGACCGAGCGCCGCTTCACCTTCAAGGACATCAAAGACGCCTCGTCGCAGGCGGCGAACTACTTCATGTCGCTGGGCATCAAGCGCGGCGACCGCGTCATGCTCGTGCTCAAGCGCCACTACCAGTTCTGGTTCTCGATGCTCGGCCTCCACAAGATCGGCGCCATCGCCATCCCCGCCACGGCCCAGCTCCTCGAGCACGACTTCGCCTACCGCTTCCAGACCGCGGGCGTCTCCGCCATCGTCTGCACCGCCGACGGCGACACCGCGCATCAGGCCGAGCTCGGCGCAGAGGCCGTGAACATGGATCTGCTCAAGATCATGGTGGGCGGCAGCCGCGAGGGCTGGCACGACTTCGACGCCGAGTACGGCTTCTACACCAGGCGTTTCCGCCGCAAGACCGACTCGCCGTGCGGCGACGATCCCATGGTGATGTTCTTCAGCTCGGGCACCACCGGCTATCCCAAGATCGCCACGCACAGCTACAAGTACGCGCTCGGCCACTTCATCACCGCCAAGTACTGGCACCTCGCTGAGCGCGACGGCCTGCACTTCACCATCTCCGAGACCGGCTGGGGCAAGGCCCTCTGGGGCAAGCTCTACGGCCAGTGGCTCTGCGAGGGCGCGATCTTCGTCTACGACTTCGACCGCTTCCACGCCGACAAGATCCTGCCGATGTTCGCGAAGTACAACATCACGACGTTCTGCGCGCCGCCGACGATGTACCGCATGCTCATCAAGCAGGACCTCTCCGGATACGACCTGAGCTCCATCCACCATGCCACCACGGCGGGCGAGGCGCTCAACCCCGAGGTGTTCTACCAGTTCGAGAAGGCAACGGGCCTGCGCATCGCCGAGGGCTTCGGCCAGACCGAGACCACGCTCACCATCGGCAACCTCATCGGCCAGCCCATCAAGCCCGGCTCCATGGGCAGGCCCACGCCCGGCTACGACGTCAAGATCCTCGACTCCGACGGCAACATCTGCGAGGACGGCGTGAACGGCGAGATCGTCATCCGCGCCGACGAGAACTCCGGCGAGCGCATCCCCGGCCTGTTCCTGGGCTACTACCGCGACGAGGAGAAGACCCGCCAGGCCTGGCACGACGGCTGGTACCACACAGGCGACGTGGCGTGGCGCGACGAGGATGGCTTCTTCTGGTACGTGGGCCGCGCGGACGACGTCATCAAGTCCTCTGGCTACCGCATCGGGCCGTTCGAGATCGAGAACGTCATCATGGAGCTCCCGTACGTGCTCGAGTGCGGCGTCTCCGCAGCGCCCGACGAGATCCGCGGCCAGGTCGTCAAGGCGAGCATCGTGCTCGTGGACGGCGTGGAGGGCACCGAGGAGCTTGCCAAGGAGATCCAGAACTACGTCAAGAAGAACACGGCGCCCTACAAGTACCCGCGCATCGTGGTCTTCCGCGACGAGCTGCCCAAGACCATCAGCGGCAAGATCATGCGCAACCAGCTGTAAGGAGGACGCCGCGCCATGGACCATAAGCGGCTCACCCTCTTCGCCGGGCATTACGGCAGCGGCAAGACCAACATCGCCCTCAACTGGGCGTGCTGGCTGCGCGCGCAGGGGCTTCCCGTCACGGTCGCCGACCTCGACATCGTGAACCCGTACTTCCGCACCAAGGACGCGGAGGGCATGCTCGCCGAGCAGGGCATCGATCTCATCGTCTCGGCGTTCGCGAACAGCAACGTCGATGCGCCCGCCATGCCCAAGGAGGTCTACGGCCTCGTGGATGGGCGCGACAGCTACGGCGTGCTCGACATCGGCGGCGACGACCGCGGGGCGCTCGCGCTCGGCCGCTACGTGCCGTCGATCATCGCCGAGGACGACTACGAGATGCTCTTCGTCGCCAACGCGGCGCGTCCGCTCACGCGCACGGTGGACGACGCCCTCGAGGTGTTCTACGAGATCCAGAACGCCTGCCGCCTGCCGTTCACGGGCATCGTCAACAACACCAACCTCGGTCCCGAGACCACGGCGGGCACCGTGCTCGCGAGCGTCCCGTACGCGGAGGAGCTCGCACGCGCCACGGGCCTGCCCGTAAAAATGACAGCTGTCGAGAAACGATTGGTTACAGAATTGGACGGACGGGTCGAGAACCTGTTCGGCCTCTCTATACTTGAGCTCTACTACATGGAGAAGAGAGGGGTGTAATATGGCGAAGCTCACCTTCAAGGAGGAACTGTGCAAGGGCTGCGGTCTGTGCGTCAACGCGTGCCCCAAGCACATCCTCGAGCTCTCCACCAGCCATCTCAACAAGAAGGGGTACGCTCCCGTCACGCTGGCGAAGCCCGATGAGTGCATCGGCTGCGCGTCCTGCGCCTTGATGTGCCCCGACTGCGTCATCACCGTCGAGCGATAGGAGGGGAGGAGCATGACCGAGAAAGTCCTGATGAAGGGCAACGAGGCGATCGCCGAGGCCGCCATCCTGGCAGGCTGCAGGCATTACTTCGGCTATCCCATCACGCCGCAGACCGAGGTCGCCGCCTACATGGCCAAGAAGATGCCCAAGATCGGCGGAACCTTCCTCCAGGCTGAGAGCGAGATTGCGGCCATCAACATGGTCTACGGCGTCGCCTCCACCGGCAAGCCCGCCATGACGTCGTCCTCGAGCCCCGGCATCTCCCTCAAGTGCGAGGGCATCTCGTACCTTGCGGGCGCCGACCTGCCCGCCCTCATCGTGAACGTGCAGCGCGGCGGCCCCGGCCTGGGCGGCATCCAGCCCTCCCAGTCCGACTACTTCCTGGCAACCCGCGGACCCGGCCACGGCGATTTCCACGTGCTCGTCTTCGCGCCCGCTTCCGTCCAGGAGATGGCCGACCTCACGGGCAAGGCCCTGCACCTCGCCTGGAAGTACCGCATGCCCGCGATGCTGCTCGCAGACGGAACCATGGGCCAGATGATGGAGCCTGTGGCGCTGCCCGAGCCGCACGAGGCCTTCGGCACCGACAACCCTTGGGCCACCACCGGCACGCAGATGGCCCGCGAGCACAACATCGTCAACTCGCTCGAGCTCGCCCCCGAGGTGCTCGAGCAGAAGAACCTCGCCCGCTTCGAGCGCTATGCGCAGGCCGAGGCCGAGGAGTGCCTGTGGGAGGAGTACCTGATGGACGATGCCGAGATCTGCATCGTCTCCTACGGCATCACCGCCCGCATCTCGCGCAACGCCATCGTCCAGGCGCGCAAGGAGGGCATCAGGGTGGGCATGATCCGTCCCATCACCCTCTGGCCGTTCCCGAACGAGCCCCTCAAGGCCGCGGCGGACAAGGTCGACTCGTTCCTGGCCGTCGAGCTCAACATGGGCCAGATGAAGGAGGACGTGGAGCTCGCCATCCGCTGCAAGAAGCCCGTCGACTTCTGCGGCCGCGTGGGCGGCATGATCCCCACGCCCGACGAGGTGCTCGACCATATCCACGCGCTCGCGGAAGGGAGGCGATAGGCATGATCGTGTTCGAGAAGCCCCATGCGCTCACTGACGTGCCCTTCCACTACTGCCCCGGCTGCACCCATGGCATCGTGCACCGCCTCGTCGCCGAGACCATCGACGAGCTGGGCATCGAGGGCAAGACCATCGGCATCGCGCCGGTGGGCTGCTCCGTCATGGCCTACAACTACTTCAACTGCGACATGATCGAGGCGTCGCACGGCCGCGCGCCCGCGGTCGCCACCGGCGTCAAGCGCGCCATGCCCGACAACGTGGTCTTCACGTACCAGGGCGACGGCGACCTCGCCTCCATCGGCCTGTGCGAGACCGTCTCCACGGCCTGCCGCGGCGAGAACATCACCATCATCTTCATCAACAACGCCATCTACGGCATGACCGGCGGCCAGATGGCCCCCACGTCGCTCATCGGCCAGGTCACCCAGACCTCGCCGTACGGCCGCGACCCCAACCTGGGCCAGGGCTATCCCATCCAGATCTGCGAGCTGCTCGCCACCCTCGAGGCGCCGTACTATCTGGAGCGCGTCACGGTCAACAACGTCAAGAACGTGCGCAACGCCAAGCGCGCCATCAAGAAGGCCTTCCAGAACCAGGTCGACGGCAAGGGCTTCTCGCTCGTCGAGGTCCTCTCCAGCTGTCCCACCAACTGGGGCATGACGCCCGACAAGGCGCTCAAGTGGATCGACGAGGCCATGATCCCGCAGTATCCGCTCGGCGTGTACCGCGATAAGGACAAGGAGGCGGAATAATGGCAGACCATGAGATCGTCATCGCCGGCTTCGGCGGCCAGGGCCTCCTGTTCACGGGCAAGGTGCTCGCCCATGCCGGCCTCATCGAGGGGCGCGAGCTGAGCTGGCTGCCCTCCTACGGCCCCGAGATGCGCGGCGGCACCGCGAACTGCAACGTCATCCTCTCCGATACGCCGGTCGGCTCGCCCATCGTGCAGCATCCCAACGTGCTCATCGTCATGAACACGCCCTCGCTCGACAAGTACGAACCCATGGTCGTCCCCGGCGGCAAGATCTTCGTCGACTCCACGCTCATCACCCGCACGGTCGAGCGCGACGATGTGGAGGCCTTCTACATCCCCGCGACGCAGATGGCCACCGACATGGGCTACCACGGCCTCGCCAACATGATCCTTCTCGGCGCGGTCCTCGCCAAGACGGGCTGCGTGGACGACGGGACCGTCGATGAGGCGCTCCACCACGTGATCCCCGCCCGCAAGGCCAACCTCTTCGATGCCAACAAGGCGTGCATCGAGGCGGGAAAGGCGTACGTCTGCTGACGCGGTGTTTCCCACCATTCGACGTGCTGCTTCGGGGCTGCTTGATGCGGCCCCGATCCTTTTCGGGTATCGTTGCCGCAGGAGGGGCGCCCGTGCAGGGGCCCTGCGCGGTCGGACGACCTCAAGACGGGAGGGTGCCATGGCAACCGAAGACCTCAGCGCCGACGCGCTCGATGCGTGGCTGCTCGAACCTGATTGCCCCCAGTGCGGGAGCGAGGACGTCACCTGCCTCGAGACCAGGGAGGATGGGACGAAGGTGTGGTACTGCAACAAGTGCGGGCACACCTGGGCCGAGTGATCCGATCGAATCGCGAGCTGGGTGACGGAGGTGAACAGGGGGACGCGGTGTGAACAGGGTGAACAGGTGAACAGTGAACAGGGGGACGGGGGTACTGTTCACGCTTGGAGATCGTGAACAGTACCCCCGTCCCCCTGTTCACTGTTCACCTGTTCACCCTGTTCACACCGCGTCCCCCTGTCAACTGGTGAGCGGTACAATCGCATGCATGGATGAGAAGACCCGGGATAGACGCTCCATCGCAGCCCGCGCATGCGCCATCGCCGCGGCGGTCCTGCTCGCGGCAAGCTTCGCGCTCAGGCAGCTGTTCGCCTACCTCGGAACCTCCCTGTTCCCCGCGTATCGGAACATTTCCCGGGCGTGGATCTCGCTGCTTGCCCATCTCATGTCCATCGTCCCCGTCGCCCTGTGGGACATCCTCGCACTCGCGCTGATCGCCGTCGTCGTCGCGGTGCTCGTGCGCTGCATCCGCAGGCGGCGCGGGTTTGCGCTCTGGGCAGCGGTCGTCGCGCTCGTGGTGTCATGGACGTACTTCTCGTTCACGGCGGGCTGGGCGCTCAACCACTATGCTCCACCGCTTGCCCGCGAGCTCGGACTCGAGGTTCGCGAGAGCTCCGTCGATGAGCTGGAGGATGCCGCGCGCTACTACCTCGAGCAGGCGGCACGTCTTGCCCCGCAGGTTCCGCGCGACGCCGACGGCCATCTCGTCCGCCAGGACTTCTTCGATCTCGCGGGAATCGCGGGAACCTCGTACGGGGCACTCGCGCAGCGCTGGGAGATCTTCGACGGGCCGCAGCTTCCCGTGAAGGCGCTGATCGTCTACGGACCTATCCTGCTCTACAGCGGCCATACCGGCATCTTCTGGGCGCCGACGGGGGAGAGCGGTGTGCCGCTCGACTGCGCGGATGCCGACCAGCCCTTCATCATGTGCCACGAGGCGGCACATCGCCTGGGTATCGCGAGCGAGCGGGAGGCCAACTTCGCCGCGTTCCTCGCATGCACCGCGAACGAAGATATCCGCTTCAGGTATGCGGGCTACCTCAGCGCCTTCGGATACTGCCTCAATGCGCTCGCCTCGGCCGACCTCGCCCGCGCCCAGCAGATGCTCGACGACTTTGCCGGGTCCGACCTGTACGAGGGTGCGGTCCTCGTGTTCGTGGACCGTTCCGACACCCGTGCGCACTACGATGCCTACAAGGGTCCCTTCCGAGACGTTGGACAGGCTGTGAACGACAGCTATCTCCGCAGTTTCGGCGAGGAGGAGGGCGTGCGCTCCTACGGTCTGGTGGTCGACTACCTCATCGCATGGCACAAGGCGCAGGGATAGGGGCGACGGCCGAATCGCGCGGGATGCATGCCGCGCGTTATGGGACAATGGCGCCGGTAAGGACGGTGCAAGGAGGGTACGATGGCAAGCGATCTCGCGCGCATCACGGTGACGATTCCGGAGGATCTGCTCGCGCAGCTCGACGAGCTCACGGCGCGCCGCGGACTCGCACCCAACCGCTCCGAGGCCATCCGCGACCTCATCCGCGAGCAGGTGGTCGAGGAGAGCGTCGGCGACAAGGATGTCGAGGTCGTCGGCTCGGTCACGATGGTCTACGACCATCACATCCCCGGTCTCACGCAGCGGCTCGATGAGATCCAGCACGAGCATCTGGATGCGGTCATCTCGAAGATGCACGTGCACCTCGACCATGGCCTCTGCCTCGAGACGATCGCCGTGCGCGGTCCGAGCGGGCAGGTGCACAGCCTCGCCGACCAGCTGCTCGGTGTGAAGGGCGTGGAGCATGGCAAGCTCGTATGCGTTGCCGCTGCTGGATCAGGCGGGCATCACCACCACCATTCATGAGACCGCCTGCGCGCTTCGAGCAGCGTTTTACGCCGTACGGTATCCCACGCCGCATCGCATCATGCGATAATGAAGCGGAGTATGTGGCGGCCTTCGTTCAGAGGAGAAGCGGGCATGTCTGATTACGTTCTCGGCATCGACATCGGCGGGACCAGCATCAAGGCAGGTCTCTTCTCACCCGAAGGCGAGATCCTGGGGGAGCGCAAGATCCCCACGCCCGCGCTTGTCGACGAGATGGGCTTCCAGATGGTGACGAGCGGCCTCTCTCGCCTGCTCTCCGGTTACGACGCGAAGATGGACCAGGTTATCGCCTGCGGCGTCGACATCCCCGCACCCGTTGCCGCAGACGGCAGCGTGTCCATGACCGCCAACGTCGAGCTCGACCCCGACGGACTCGTCCATGCGCTCCAGGATGCCATGCCCAACGCCACCCTCGCCTGCGTGAACGACGCCAACGCTGCAACGGTGGGGGAGATGTGGCGCGGTGCAGCGCACGGCGTCTCCGACTTCGTGATGATCGCCATCGGCACCGGTGTGGGCGCGGGCGTCGTCTCCAACGGGCAGCTCATCTCCGGCGCCTTCGGTGCTGCTGGCGAGATCGGCCATATCACCGTCAACCGCGAGGAGACCCGTTCCTGCGGCTGCGGCCGCCAGGGTTGCCTCGAGCAGTACGCGTCGGCCACGGGCATCGTGCGCCTCTATCTCGAGACGTGCAAGGCGCGCGGCGTCATCCCCGCGCCCGTGGAGCATGCTACCGACACACTCACGGTGTTCAGGGCGCTGACCGCCGGCGACGATTGCGCGCGCAAGGCCATCCACCAGATGTGCGAGTATCTCGGCTATGCCATGGCGCAGATCTCCTGCGTCTGCGACCCTGAGCTCTACCTCATCGGCGGCGGCGTGGCGGGCGGCTTCGCATCCTTCGCTCCCGACCTGCGCGAGTGCTTCGTCAAGTATGCGCTCAAGGGCTGCAGCAAGGCCCGCATCGAGGCGGCGAGCCTGGGCAACCAAGCGGCCATGTACGGCTCGGCCTACGAGGCGTTGGTCAAGCGCGACGCCCATTTCCGGTAGACGCTTCGTCTCGGGCCCCGGTGCATGCCGGGGCCTTTTTCCATCCCAGGTGCCGCGAAAACCCGCTGGCGTATCAGATTGCGCCCATCGGGCGGTATGATTGGGCAAACAATTGCATAATATGGGGCGAGTCCTGCACCCCATGCATGCTATTGCTTCGTTCGGAGTCGGGATGCGCTCCTGTGATACGCCGGCAGGTTTTTGATGCAGGAAAAGCCGTCCGCTCAGTGATACGGGCTGATAGGTACAATCGGAATCGATCGGATTCGTCGAAGGGGAGCTGCCATGAGCGCATATGCCGTCAAAGCAGGGGGATTCGTGCTGGCCGACCGTCTCGCAGAGGGCGGGTACCTGGCCATCGAGGATGGATGCTTCGGTGCATGGAGTAACGAGGCTCCCGAGGGTGTCGAGATTCTCGATCTGCGCGATGCCATCGTCGCCCCCGGTTTCGTCGATACCCACATCCACGGTTTCGCCGGCCACGATGTGATGGACTGCGACGCGGACGGCATGCGCACGGTCTCGCGCGAGCTAGCGCGTCGTGGTACCACGAGCTGGCTGCCCACCACGCTGACCGCCTCCTTCGAGGAGACCGGCCGCGCCTGCGCGAGCGTCGCCGAGGCCGCCCATGGCTGCGAGGGCGCCCGCATCCAGGGCATCTTCCTCGAGGGCCCCTTCTTCACCGAGAAGCACAAGGGCGCCCAGAACCCCAAGTACCTCTGCGACCCCGACCTCGCCTGGCTCGATGCCTGGCAAAAGCTCGCGGAGGGTCTTATCCGCAAGAGCGCGCTCGCTCCCGAGCGCTCAGGCGTTGCGGGCTACATCGCCGGCTGCCGCGAGCGCGGCGTCGTCGCGGCCCTCGGCCATAGCGCCGCGACCTTCGACGAGGCGGCTGCAGGCGTTGATGCCGGGGGCACCGTCTTCGTCCACACGTTCAACGGCATGCCCGAGTTCACGCACCGCGAGCCGGGCGTCGTCGGTGCCGCCCTCACGCTCGGGGGCACGTACTGCGAGGTCATCGCCGATGGCATGCACTCGCATCCGCGCGCTGTCGACCTGCTCGTGCGTTCGCGCGGATGGCAGAGCGTCGTCCTCATCACCGACTGCCTGAGCTGCGGCGGACTGCCCGACGGCGACTACATGCTGGGCGAGCTGCCCATCGTGCTCAGCGGAGGGCTCGCGCGGCTGCGCGATGCCGGCAACATCGCCGGTTCCACGCTCACGATGCTCAAAGCCGTGCAGAACGTCGTCGCCTGGGGCATCGCCACCCCCGAGCAGGCCCTGCGCATGGCATCGGAGGTTCCCGCGCGCAGCTGCGGCATCGACGGATGCTGCGGTATCATCGCATCTGGACGCACGGCCGACTTCGTAGCGCTCTCACCCGACCTCGACCTGCGTGCCGTCTACATGGCGGGCGAGCTTGTCCATTAAGGAGGATCATCGATGGCAATCGACAAGAAGCAGCAGGCACTCGACGCCCATCGTGCTTGGGAGGGCAAGATCGAGGTCGTGAGCAGGGCGAGCATCACCACCGCCGCCGAACTCGCGGTCGCCTACACGCCCGGCGTCGCCGAGCCCTGCCTCGAGATCTCGAAGGACGTCGATCTCTCGTACACCTACACGCGCCGCTGGAACCTCGTGGCCGTGGTCACCGACGGAACCGCGGTGCTCGGCCTCGGCGATATCGGTCCCGAGGCGGGCATGCCCGTCATGGAGGGCAAGTGCGCGCTGTTCAAGACCTTCGGCGGCGTCGACGCGTTCCCGCTCTGCATCCGCAGCAAGGACGTCGACGAGATTGTGCGTACGGTGGAGCTCCTCGCTGGAAGCTTCGGCGGCATCAACCTGGAGGACATCTCCGCACCGCGCTGCTTCGAGATCGAGCGGCGCCTGAAGGAGGTCTGCGACATCCCCGTGTTCCACGATGACCAGCACGGCACGGCGGTCATCTCCACAGCTGCGCTCATCAATGCCTGCAAGCTCACCGGGCGCGAGCTCGCGGACGTGCGCGTCGTCATCTCGGGAGCAGGCGCCGCGGGCACCTCCATCGCTCGCCTCATGAAGAAGGTCGGTGTGCGCGATATCGTGGTGTGCGACCGTTCCGGCGCCATCTACGAGGGCAGGCCGGGAATGAACGACGCCAAGGCCGATCTCGCGACGTGGACCAACGCCGAGAAGCGCGCGGGCACGCTCGCCGACGTGCTCGTCGGCGCCGACGTGTTCCTTGGCGTCTCGGCACCCGGTCTGGTGACCCGCGACATGGTGGCCTCCATGGCCGATGACGCCATCGTGTTCGCTTGCGCCAACCCCATTCCCGAGATCATGCCCGACGAGGCCCTTGCCGCCGGCGCGGCCATCGCCGCGACGGGACGCTCCGACTTCCCCAACCAGATCAACAACGTGCTCGCGTTCCCGGGCATCTTCCGCGGCGCCCTCGATGTGCGCGCGAGCGACATCAACGAGGATATGCTCCTGGCGGCGGCGCACGCCATCGCCGATGCGGTGGGGGAGCGTCTGGCGCCTGACTACATCATTCCCGGCGCCTTCGACGAGGGCATCGCCTACAAGGTCGCCGAGGCCGTTGCCGAGGCTGCACGCGAGAGCGGCGTCGCCCGCCTGTAGGATCATCGTCGCAACGTAAAGCGGACGGGGTGCGGAATCATCCGCACCCCGTCTCCATGTCGCTATCTTTCCGCAGGCAGGACGGCTATTCGCCCTTCCTCCGCGAGATGAGCACGCCCACGAGGGCCCCTACGGCGACAAGACCCACGCCGCCGACGATGTAGAGCGGCAGGGGAAGATCGGAGCCGCCGGAGGGCTCGGGTTTCGGCGAGGGATCGGGGGCCGGCGTGGGTGCTGGCGTCGGTGTGGGCGTAGGCGTGGGTGCAGGTTCAGCCTTCTTCTCCTTCTTCGGGATCGCCTTGGTCCTGGTCTCGCCGCAGACCGTGCAGGTGAAGGTGCGCACGCCCTCGGCATCCTCGGTGGGCTCCGTGGTCACCTTGCCCTAGCCCCAGTCATGGCCGAGCGCCGGTATGGCGGGGATGCTCGCGTAGACGTCCATGGCCGAGGGGCTGTCGACGATGAGACCGCAGTCGCTGCAGTAGGCGTACGCCGCGTTGCCGTTCGTCGTGCAGGTGCCGTACTGCACGGGGTGGTATTCCAGGTTGTGTCCGGAGCTTGAGGACTTGAAGTGCGCGATGGCCCACAGGTTGACATCGGCGAGATCGTAGGTGGAGAACACGGCATCCGCGTTGGGGTTGATGATAAGGGTGCTCCCGGTGTCCGTGTCGACGATATCCCAGTAGTCGAACTCGTATCCGCTGTACGGGGAGGCGTGGAGGTAGATGTAATCCCCGGTGCTGTAATACCCGCTACCATCCTGCCAGGTTATTCCCGATCCGCTCGGGGTCTCCTGGGTTCCCATGGTGACGTATCCGCCCGCCCACGCGGGGGAGGGGAACAGCGCGATGATGGCGAGTGCCAGGGGAAGAAGAAGGCGCATGAGGCGTTTCACGGTCATCCCTCCTTTGAGGAGTGCGGCTCGATTCAAGCCTTACAAGATGCGCACGTATGGCGACACCTCCGAACGGTGCGTTGCTCTCAAATACTCCTTTATGCTGGATAAGCGGTAGAACGTGCCGTCGTGCATTGCTGATGGAATCTGCCCATCTCAAGCCAAATGCATCAATGTTTCATCTTCTTTGCCTAAAGAGTTCGACACATTGCTGCCCAATGTGTCGACTGCGATGTACTATGGCGGGGCACCGCGCCAGCTATGTGTCGAAAGGTTCCGAAACCTGACGAAACAACGAATCCGCGGCGATGCGGCCGTTTCCGGGCACCTATGCTCGTCACCAAGGAAGGGAGGTGCGTTCCATGTCCACGTCAGATACCAAGCGGGAGCTGCTTGACCATCTTGATAAGGCAACTCGCGAGATGGCGCTCTCGTCCGTGCAAGACTTCTCCACCGCCAGGATCGCGGCAGACATCAACGTATCCCGAAATCTCGCAAGCCAGTACCTCAACGAGCTCGTGCGCGAGGGCCTCGCCGTGAAGGTGAACTCCCATCCCGTGCTCTACTTCCACAAACGCGGGCTCGAGCGCTACCTCCAGGCCAAACTCGGTGAAGCGGAATACCCCTCTATGGCGGCGCTCTTGGGTAGCGTCGACATGATGCCCCAGCACGATTTCGAGAAGGCGATCGGAAGCACCCTCTCGCTCAGCTCGTGCATCGCTCAGCTCAAATCGGCGGTCGAATACCCTCCAGTCGGCCTTCCGGTTCTGCTCGTCGGTGAGACGGGCACGGGTAAGTCGATGCTTGCCCGTCTCACCTACGAGTTCGGCATCGCCCGCAAGGTCCTCCCCTCCGCCGCTCGCTTTGTGCGCGTCGATTGCTCGCGCTATGGAGAGGATGAGCAGGCGCTTCGCGGCGATCTTCCCAATCTCGTCGAATCCGCCGCGGGCGGCGTGCTCTTCTTCGATGATATAGCCCAGCTCACCGCGGGCGGTCGTGATGCCCTTGTGGGGCTCGCCTCCCGCATGGGCGCAGCGGATCGAGCCAAGCGCGATACGGCAGCGCCGCTGCGTCTTCTGTTCTCTGCATCCGCCTCGGCAGGTGACCCGCGTATCCGCCAGTTCGCCCGCGCGATTCCCGTCGTGGTGGCGCTTCCCGCGCTCGAAGACCGTACTGCCGAGGAGCGCACCGCACTTGTCCAGCACTTCCTGCGCGTGGAGGGGCGGCGCGTCTCCGCCGACGTCTCCATCAGCCGCGGCGCGCTCCGTGCGCTGGTGAACGCCTCCTTCGAGGACAATATCGACGGTCTGCGCACCTGCATCATCAATTGCTGCGCAGGCGCCTACCTGAGCGATGACGAGGATCGCCTCGTCATCCGCGCCTACAACCTTCCCGCGTCCGTGCTCGCCCCCAGCTCGCTCAAGGATGACGACGACCAGCTCGTGAGCTGCGATAAGAGCCCAGCATCCCAGCGGAGCACGCCGCGCTCGCAGCAGTACTTCGAGGGCATCTCCGCCGTGTGGGGGTCGCTCCGCGCCGGCAGGATCTCCTTCGGCGAGTTCCTCTCCGAGGCCACGTCGCGCGTGCGCTCCTACCAGGATTACCTCAACTTCGAGAATGCCGGCGGCGATGTGCGCGCCGTCTCCTACGAGCAGGTGCTCGTTCCCATCTTCGACGAGGTGGGAACGGCGCACGATGTCGACCTCTCCCGCATGAGCGCACGCCTCTTCGCGCTTGCCCTGACCGGCCAGCTGTGGGGCGGCGACGCGCTGCCCAGCTGGCGCGCCGAGCACGATGCCGAGTTCCAGGAGCTGCTGTCGACGCTCTCCCTGCATCTCCGCCAGACGGCGACCGTCGTCGACCAGATCGTGGCCGCGACCAGGACCGCCCTCGGCGTCGACCCCGATGCGCTGGCGAAGACGCTGCTGTTCCTCGACCTCAACTCCGCCGTGTCCGCCTCGCGCGGCCGCGACCACGTGGGCATCATCCTCTGCCACGGCTATTCCACCGCGACGAGCATCGCCGATGCCGCGAACAGGATCCTGCGCGCGCACATCTACGATGCCATCGACATGACCTACGACCAGCAGGTCTCCGATGTGATCGCGCCCCTGCGCCGCCTTGTCGAGCGCTATGCGTACTGCTCGCAGGTCACGCTGCTCGTGGACATGGGCTCGCTCACCGACGCCGTCGACGCGCTCCCGGCGTGACCGGGGCCGACCTCATCGTCGTGAGCAACGTCTCCACGGGGCTCGCTCTCGAGGTGGGCGCCGCCATCAAGGCGAACGAGAACGTCGAGGAGCAGCTCGAGGCCATGGCTGCATCGTGCGCGCCGGGCTTCCGCGTGGTCCGCGGCGGCCGCAATGCCGACGCCATCGTCTTCTGCTCCGAGAGCGGCGTCGCCGCTGCGGAGAAGATCCGCCAGCTGTTCGCCGAGAGCCTTCCGCCCGAAGTCGCCGACCGGCTCGTCGTGGCCGATTACCGCGACCTCGCCAAGAACGGCGCCGATGCCCCCGTCTTCGCACGCTATGCCGTGCGTGCGATCGTGGGCACTATGGACCCGGGCATCGAGGGAGTCCCGTTCGCCGCCTTCGAGGACATCCTCTTCTCCGGCACCACCGAGCGCCTCGATAAGGTGCTCGTGCGCTGGATCGGCGAGGATGGCCTCGCGATGTTCCACGAGAGCGTGGTCAAGCGCCTCACCCTCCAGAACGTCTTCGAATCGCTTACTATCCTCAACCCCGAGAAGCTTTTCTCGGAGGTCGAACGTGCGGTGGCGACCCTCCAGGACCTCACCGGTCGCGAGATCGCGCCTGCCGCGACCATCGGCCTCTACGTGCACCTTTGCTGCCTCGTCGAGCGCCTCGTCACCAAGACGGCCGTCGACGCCTACACGGGGGAGGAGGACTTCGTGCGCGGCAACGCGGCCTTCATCGAGGCCTTCCGCACGAGCTTCTCCAAGATCTCGACCCATTACCGCGTGGAGGTTCCCACCTCCGAGATCGCCTACGTACATGACTACATCCACTCCAAGCGCGCGACGCGCGAGCACGCTCCGGAGTTGGCAAGCCTCGCTGACGAGTGAGACTGCCGGTACTGCCCAGCAAGAGCATCGAAAGGAGGATTGACATGGGCATCGTCGCAGCACGCATCGACAACCGCCTGCTCCATGGCATCGTGGCGACGCAGTGGACACCCCAGTACCGTCCCCAGCGCGTCATGGTCATCGACGACGAGTATGCCAACGACCCGACCAAGAAAGCCGGCATGAAGATGGCAAAGCCTGCCGGCACCGCGCTCTCCATCATCACCGAGGAGACCGCGCTCGCCAACTTCGCAGCTGGCAAGTATGACGACCATACCGTGTTCGTCATCACCCGCACGCCCGCCATCGTGCGCCATCTCGTCGAGGCGGGACAGCGTGTTCCCCAGCTCGTGCTGGGCGGCACCGTCACGCCCGCAGAGGGCACGCCTGCGATTCAGGCAGGACGCCGTGCCTTCGTCACCGACGACCAGGTTGCCGACTACGCAGCCATCGCCGCTTCGGGAACCGACATTACCGTCCAGTACGTGCCCGCGGATCACGCGGAGCCCCTATCCAAGTACGTTTCCCTCCGAGAGGAGCTGATCTAAGATGCAGGTTGCCATCTGGCAAGTCATCGTCATCACGCTCATCGCATTCATCTATCGAATCGAACGCTACGGAACCCAGGTCAACAACTACAACGCGGTCCTCTATGCGTGGATCGTCGGCCTTATCTTGGGCGACGGCCTCACCGGCCTCCAGGTCGGTTCCGCCGTGCAGCTCATGAGCCTCGGCGTTGCCGCCATCGCCGGCTCGTCCGTGCCCGATTACCCGCTCGCAGCCATGGTGGGCACCGTCGTGACCATCGTCACCGGCCAGGACCAGGGTGTCGGCCTTGCCGTGGGCATCGCCGTCGGCATGCTCGGCGTCCAGCTCGACGTCGTCGCCAAGGTTCTCAACGGCTTCATGGCCCGCAAGCAGCTCGCCTACGCCCAGGCTGGCGAGTATGACAAGATGAAGCGCGTCACGTTCCTCGGCCCGCTCTTCTACGGCCTCACCGATGCGCTGCCCATGCTCATCGTCCTGCTCTTCGGCGGCGACGCGGTGAACGCAATCCTCACCGTCGTGCCCGCTTGGGTCACCTCCGGCCTCTCCATCGCCGGCGGCCTGCTGCCCGTCATCGGAATGGCCGCCCTGCTGTCCTACATGCCCCTCAAGCAGTACGCCAGCTTTCTGGTGGTCGGCTTCGCCCTGTCCGCCTACTTCGGCGTGGGCATCCTTCCCATCGCCATGATCGGCGGCGCTGCCGCATACGAGGTCTACAAGCACCTCACCAGCACCGCTGTTGCCAACACTGCTCTCGAGGGAGGTCTTGAGGATGAGTAACGAGAAGAAACTGACCGAGGCCGACCTCAGGCGTGCGGGTATCCGCTGGTGCATGTCCGTCAACGGTTACAACTACGAGACCCAGCTCGCACCTTCCGTCGTGTTCGCCGAAGCGGAAGCCCTGAAGAAGATCTACGGCGATGACGACGAGGCGTATCGCAAGTCCCTTGAGAACGCGGCCCGCTACTTCAACGCCACCCCGCCCGTGGCAGGCATCCTGCTCGGCGCCGGTCTGGCCATGGAGGACCAGAACGGCAACGACGCCCTCGAGGCGGTCCAGGACCTCAAGGTCGGCCTCATGGGCTCCATCTCCGGCATCGGCGACGCGCTGATCTGGATCATGATCCCCACCATCTTCGGTTCCATCGCTGCCTACATGGGCCAGGAGGGCAACCCCGCGGGCGCTCTCATCTTCATGGCCGTCATGTTCGTCTGCAGCCTGTGCCTCAAGGTCAAGAGCTGGAGCTGGGGCTATAACTTCGGCACGCAGCTCATCACCACGCTCGCCGACAAGATCGCGGCCCTCTCTGAGGCCATGGGCGTCCTGGGCCTCACCGTCGTGGGCGCGCTCATCCCCTCGGTCGTGAAGCTCCATACCCCGCTCGCCATCACCGTGGGCGAGGTGTCCTTCAGCCTGCAGGAGCAGCTCTTCGACAAGATCCTCGTGGGCTTCCTGCCCGTCGTCGCAACGGTCATCGTGTACAGGCTTCTCAAGAAGAAGGTCTCCACGAACATGATCATCCTCGGCATCATCGTGTTCTCGCTTCTCGGTGCTGCCCTCGGATTCCTCGGCTAACGATCCTCCCATGCGGGGCGGCCCAAGCGGCCGCCCCGCAACCTTCTGAAAGGTGCTGCTTCATGAAGGCCTCTTCCACGATCGCCAAGATCACGCCCCAAGGCGTCTTCTATCTCGACGGCTACCTCAACGATGCCCGGCAGCTTCCCGGCACCGGCGTGCACGACGACCCCTACGCGGTGCTGCTCCTCGTGGAGGAGGGGACCACGCGCGCGCTGTTCGTGGGACTCGACATCTGCCTGGCGAGCCTGTCCATCACGCGCGGCATGCGCGCCCAGCTCTCCCAGCTGCTCGGCATCCCCGACGAGTTCATCGTAATCTCCACCACGCACACGCATTCCTGCCCGAACGGCCTGCGCGAGGAGAGCCTCATCGCGCACGATACCCCGGGGTATGCGGATTTCGTCTCCGGCATTGTGGTGCAGGCCGCTTCGACGCTTCCCGAGAGGCTTTCTGAGGTGCATGCGGAGATGCTCTCGACCCATATCCGCGGCTGGTATTCCAACCGCAACAGCGCTGACAAACCCTTCGATGACGAGGCTTATCTCGTGAGGTTCGTCCGCACTGACGGTACCGTTGCAGGTGCTATGCAGAACTTCAACTGCCACTCTACGGTCGTCGGTGCGCACAACATGCTCGTGACCGCCGACCTTCAGGGCACCGTGCGCGCCGAACTGGCCCCTTGGGTGGGTTGCACCCCCTATGCCTTCACGGGCGCTTCAGGCGACCTCGGCAACCGCCAGTTTCGGAAGGGCAACGGCTTCGAAGAGCTCAAGCGCGTCTCGGTTGGAATCGCCGCGGAGTTTATGAAGTGCGCGTTCACGTCCGTCTGCCTGGGGGAACCGTCCGTGCGCGAGTTCGTGCACCAGGTCGATTACGACAACCGGGTCTATTTCCCCACCTACGAGCGCCAGCTTGCCGAGGCGCGCGCGACTTTGGCCTACGACGGCGCGTCGGCAGATGCCAAGAAGCTCGCCATCACCGAGGTGAGCAAGCTCTCCGCGAAGCTCGAACAGGAGCATGTGGCGTTTCCCATCGTCATGCGCGTGATCGATTTCGGACCGCTGGCCTTCGTCACGTTCCCCGGCGAGCTTGGCAGCGTGTTGGGCCTTCGTATAAAGGGCATGTTCGTGGATAAGACCTGCATCGTCATCGGCTATGCTAACGACGCACAGGGCTATTTCGTTCCCGAAGACGACTTCGGCCTTGGCTACGAGTCGTTCGTCACCAAGCTTCCCCCGGGCGGCATCGAGACCGTCCTCGATGAATTTGAGGAGTGGCTGAACCGATGAGACACTGCATCCTCGCCTCGCATCACAGGTTCGCGGAGGGTCTTCGCGATACCCTCGAGTTTATCGGAGGCGTTCAGAACGTCGACGTGATATGCGCCTACATCGACGAGACGCCTCTGGATGAGCAGGTTGCCGCGCTGTTTGCCGGCTTCGATCCGAGCGATGAGATCCTTATCCTTACCGACATTATGCAGGGCAGCGTCAACCAGGCATTCGCGCCATATATGGGGGAGAACACCTTCCTCGTGGCGGGCGCCAATGTTGCCTGCGCGCTCGAGCTCGCCCTTTCGAGCGAGCCCCTCACGGCTCCCTATATCGAGAACGTGATCGAGATGGCACGTCAATCGATGAGGCTTATGAACACCTATCGGGTCGCGGATGACGACGATGATGAGTGACGCCGGGACTCCCGTTCTGCGGAGGCCGATACGTGAGCGTACCGCCCTCGGTCTTACCGTCATCTGTGCGGGCGGCCTCATGGACGCGTACTCGTATCTCACGCGCGGAAATGTCTTCGCAACGGGGCAAACCGGCAATGTAGTGCTTCTCGCCATTCACCTCGCCCAGCTTGATTGGCTGGGCGTCGCCCGGTATCTCGCCCCCATCGTGGCGTTCGTCATCGGCATCCTCGCTTCAAAGCATGTTCTATCGAAGGTGCACGCAGGGGATCACTTCCGGATGCAGCGCTGGGTCATCGTCTTCGAGGCGGTGGCCTTCGTGCTTATCTCGCTCGTGCCGCCCGAGGTGCCTGATCTGCCCATCAACCTTGCGATTTCGCTCTGCGCTGCCGTTTCGTTTGAGAACTTCCGCACGTTCGGCACCAAATCCGCCTACGCGAGCGTGTTCTGCACAGGAAACCTCCGCTCCTTCGCAGAGACCCTCTACGACGGCTTTGTGGAGCATAACGCCCATGAGATGCATCGCTCGCTGCGCTATCTCGCACTAATCGTGTCGTTTACGGCGGGCGTGGTGCTGGGATACTTCCTCATCGGGTCGTTCGGACAGCATGCGGCACTCGCCATTAGTGCTCTTTTCCTCCTTGCCAACGTTTTCGTGGGCAATTACGCACGCGATGGCGGCGCGGAATCGCGGATATAGCACGTTCTTTTGTGGACGCTCTGTTCGTTGCCGTGCGCGACGGACCAGATTCAGAATGATGCAAAGTGCAGGTTGTTCCGAAAAGGCCCCAATAAGAGTGCCGTTTTCTTCCCGGCAGGCTGCGTGCACGCCATGAACGTGCTAGAATACCGCGTTAGGCGATGACGGAGAGGTTCGGGGCTCGCGTCGGGAACGGACAGAGAGGGCATCCACCGGTTGAGAGGTGCCCACGGTCCCTGAGACCCGGAGTTCACTCCACCAGCTGCAACCTGAACGGCCGCATGCGGCGCCAGTAGGGAAGCCGTCAGCCCCACGGCACGGGGCCAAACGAGTGGACGCTCGCGGGAGACAACGCGCACGTCAATCAAGGTGGTACCGCGGATTCTTTCCGTCCTTGGCATCTGAGGTCAGGGGCGGTTTTTTTGTTGCCGCAGCGCGGCGGAAGGGAAGGCACGGAACATGTCGATTCTCGACGATCTCAAGGCCATCGAGGCCGAGGCCGAGGAGGGTCTCAGGAACGCGGGCTCGCTCGATGCGCTCGAGCAGATCCGCATCGCCGTGACGGGCAAGAAGGGTTCGCTCACGGCCGCCATGAAGATGATGGGCAAGCTCGCGCCCGAGGAGCGCCCCGCCGTGGGCAAGCTCGCGAACCAGGTGCGCGCCAATGTGGACGCTGCCATCGCCAAGCGCAAGCTCGAGCTCGAGAAAGCCGTGCTCGCGGCGAGGATCAACGCCGAGGCGGCGGACGTCACGCTTCCCGGACGCTACCTCTCCCAGGGCACCCAGCACCTCATCAGCCAGATCCGCGAGGAGATCGAGGACATCTTCGTCGGCCTCGGCTACACCGTCGAGGACGGTCCCTACGTGGAGACCACCTGGTACAACTTCACGGCGCTGAACGCCCCCGAGGACCATCCCAGCCGCTCGGCGAAGGATACCTTCTACGTGGTGGACAACGCACCCGAGGGCAAGGAGAGCCACGTGCTCGGCGAGAGCGACGTGCTGCTGCGCACCCAGACCTCCGGCGTGCAGGTGCACGTGATGGAGAACCGCAAGCCCCCGATCTACATGATCTGCCCGGGCACGGTCTTCCGCCCCGACACCGCCGACGCCAACCATCTGCCGCAGTTCACGCAGGTCGAGGGCCTCGTCGTCGATGAGGGCATCACCTTCGGCGACCTCAAGGGCACGCTCGACTACTTCACGCGCGAGATCTTCGGCAAGGACCGCGCCACGCGCTACCGTCCCCACTTCTTCCCGTTCACCGAGCCCAGCTGCGAGGTGGATGTCTCCTGCGGCGTCTGCGGAGGCAAGGGCTGCCGGTTCTGCAACAACACGGGCTGGATCGAGATCCTCGGCTGCGGCATGGTCGACCCCAACGTCTTCCGCTACTGCGGCATCGATCCCGAGAAGTACACCGGCTTCGCCTTCGGCATCGGCGTGGAGCGCGTCGCGGCGCTGCGCTACGACCTGCCCGACCTGCGCATGCTCATGACCGGCGACATGCGCTTCCTCCGTCAGTTCTAATCCCCCGCGCGAGCAGAAAGCGAGAACACCATGCGCGTTTCATATGAATGGCTGAAGTCGATGGTCGATGTGCCCGAGAGCCCGGCCGACCTCGTCAAGGAGTTCATCCGCACGGGAACCGAGGTCGAGGCCGTCGAGAAGGTCGGCGCCAATCTCGAGAACGTCGTGACCGGCTACGTGGTCGAGGCGGTGCCGCATCCCGATTCCGACCACATGTGGCTCTGCAAGGTGAGCGTCGGCGAGCGCAACCTCGGCGCCGACGGCACGCCCGAGCCCCTGCAGATCGTCTGCGGCGCTCCCAACATGCGCACCGGCCTGCACGTGGTCGTCGCCATGATCGGCGCCGTGCTGCCGGGCGACTTCAAGATCAAGAAGAGCAAGCTCCGCGGCTACGACAGCTTCGGCATGTGCTGCTCCGGCCGCGAGCTCGGCCTCGATGACGACCACAGCGGCATCATCGAGCTGCCCGAGGACGCTCCGGTGGGTGTCGATTTCTCCGATTACAAGGGCCTCTCCGATACCGTGATCGACTGCGAGATCACGCCCAACCGCCCGGACTGCCTCTCGATGGTCGGCATGGCCGTCGAGGTGGGCGCCATGCTCGACGAGGATACCCACATCGTGCTGCCCGCCGTGCAGCACGAGGAGGGCCCCGATGCCTCCGAGCTCGTCTCGGTCGAGATCGCCGACTCCGGCCTCTGCAGCCGCTACGTCGCCCGCGTGGTCCGCGGCGTCAAGATCGCGCCCAGCCCCGAATGGCTCGCCAAGCGCGTCATCGCAGCGGGCAGCCGTCCCATCAACAACGTCGTCGACGTCACCAACTACGTGATGTTCCTCACCGGCCAGCCGCTCCACGCCTTCGACCTCGGCAAGCTCGTCGAGCGCGACGGCAAGCGCAGCATCGTGGTGCGCGCCGCCGCCGACGGCGAGAAGCTCACGACCCTTGACGGCCAGGAGCGCGTCCTCACCTCCGATATGGCCCTCATCACCGATGGGGGAGCGTACGGCGTGGCGCTCGCGGGCGTCATGGGCGGCGAGAACTCCGAGATCGACGAGGGTACCGTGGACGTCCTGCTCGAGAGCGCGTGCTTCGATCCCGGCCACATCAGCCGCACGAGCCGCAACCTCGACCTCATGAGCGAGGCCTCCATCCGCTTCGAGCGCCAGGTCGACGCCGAGGGCTGCGCTGCCGTGGCCGATATCGCCGCCGCCCTCTTCGAGAGCTGCTGCGGCGCCACCGTGTGCCCGGGCGTCGTCGACGTCTATCCCGGCAAGGCCGAGCCCGCCGTGGTGACGCTGCGTCCCGAGCGCGCCCGCGCCCTGATCGGCGCCGACGTGCCCGAGGAGTTCATGGTCCGCGCCCTCACGCGTCTGGGCTGCACCGTCTCCCAGGCCGACGGCGCGCTTGCCGTGACCGCGCCCACCAACCGTCCCGACCTCATCCGCGAGGCCGACCTCATCGAGGAGGTCCTGCGCCTTTGGGGCATGGCCGAGGTCGAGCCCACGCTCCCCGCCGCGCGCAACCATGCGGGCGGCCTCACCGTCGAGCAGCAGCGCGTGCGCAAGATCGGCGCCACGCTGCGCGCCGCCGGCATGAGCGAGACGAGCACCTACTGCTTCGCCGCAGCCGACGACCTCGCCAAGCTCGGCATGGGCGAGGACGGCAAGGGCATCCCCGTGGAGATCCTGCGCCCGCTCGTCGCCGACGAGAACCAGATGCGCCGCTCCATGCTGCCCGGGCTCCTCCGCTCGGTCGCCTTCAACCTCGACCACGGCGTGTCCAACGTCGCGCTCTACGAGATCGGCCGCGTGTTCTACGCCCATCCCGGCAAGAGCCAGCCCGACGAGCCCAGCTTCGTCGCGGGCGTCATGTGCGGAGCCTGGAAGGACGACGAGTGGAACGCCAAGTACCCCAAGCTCGACTTCTTCGACGCCAAGGGCATCGTCGAGCAGGTGCTTGCCGCGCTGCGCATCACCAAGGTCCGCTTCAAGTCCGCCGATCCCGAGGCGTACGGCTGGCTCCAGCCCGGCCGCGCCGCCGAGGTGCTCGGCCAGGGCGAGGTCCTCGGCTGGGTGGGCAACATCCATCCCGAGGCGCTCGCGCGCTTCGACATCTCGGTGCCCGTGATCGCCTTCGAGCTCAGCCAAGCGGCGCTGCTGCGCCTTGCGCAGCGCGAGCTTCCCTACGTGGACGTTCCCACGCTGCCCGGCGTCTCCATCGACCTCGCCATCGTCGTCGACGAGTCCGTCACGGCCGAGACGCTGCTCCAGCGTATCCAGAGCGCCGGCGGCAAGCTGCTCAAGGATGCCCGCCTCTTCGACGTGTTCCGCGATCCCATCCGCGTCGGAGCGGGCAAGAAGAGCATGGCCTTCGCGCTCACGTACCGCGCCGTCGACCACACCCTCACCTCCGAGGAGGTCGAGGCGGCCCACGCCAAGCTGGTCAAGAAGGTCTGCGCCGCGACCGGCGGCGAGGTCCGTAGCTAGGACGACCGGGGATGCCGAGCTGGAACATACATAGCGCCCACGCCGAGAAGCTGCTCGCCGACTGCGGTGCGGCGGCTCTCGGCGTGGCCGACGAGAACGCATTCCTCTTCGGCAACTTCGTGCCCGATATCTACGTGGGCTACCTCGTGAAGCCCATCTCGGTCTGGATCGACTACAAGGCGACGCACCTCGCGCGCAAGGCCTACATCCCGCTGCCCGACTACGAGCGCTTCTGGCGCCGCTACGTCGAACCCTACGAGGTGCCGCCCGAGATCGTGCTCGGCGCCTGGTGCCATCTGGTGTGCGACAACGTCTACAACGCCCATGCACGCGCCTACTTCAAGGTCGCGCATATCCGTCCGGGAGAGCGTGCACGCGTCGGCAAGCAGGGCGACTTCGCGGTCTTCGGACGCACGCTCGACATCGAGCGCCATGTGGAGGCGACGCCGGAGCTCATCGCGCAGGCTGCCGCCTTTCCGCAGTACGGTATCGCCGGGGAGGATGTGCGCGCCGCCGTCGCTGCTGCGAACGCGTTCGTGGACGAGAACCGCGCCAATCACCTTGATGGGCTGCCACCGCTCACGCTGCTCACGCCCGAGTTCTTTACCGCGGCGTTCGATGATGCGGACCGCATCTGCCGTGAGGGGCTGCTCGGAAGGATGCGGGACTCGTAGAGCTTCCATGCCTGCTGTGTCCTGTTGTGCCGCATCATCCGCCGCGTAGAGGTCGCTAATGGCAATGCTATACAGAGCGGCCTCGCGCTATATTTGGGTCCATCAGGGGAAATGCTGCTGAACGAGCGCCTCGAGAGGGAGGTTTCCGATCTCGCGTTACCAAATGCGGTCTCTACGCGGCTGAGGTGGGGAGAAGACACAGAAGACACAGCAAACGACGAACGGCCCCGGGCATCGCATCGGGGCCGTTCGCAGGGAGGAAGCAAGACGGCGGATCCTGCCATCCGCCGTCAACTGCTTAACGGGATGGATCAGCGGGCAGCGAGGAGGTTGGTCGCGAAGATCTCCATGGCGCGCTTGACGTCGGCCTTGATGCCCTTCTTGGCCTCGGCGACGATGTCATGGAAGAAGATCTTCTCGCCCTCGGCCTTGGTGGCGAGGTAGTCGCGCACGGCGTTGGCGCCGGCCATCGTGCCGTAGGTGTAGTAGTTGATCTTGGTGATGCCGTTGTTGATGGCGGTGCGGTTGTCCTCGTCGGAGACGCCGGAACCGCCGTGCATGACCAGGGGGATGCCGCAGGCGTCGTGGATGAGCTTCACGCGGTCGAGGTCGAGCGCGGGCTTGGTGAGGTACACGCCGTGGACGGTGCCGAAGGCGATGGCGAGGGCGTCGACGCCGGTGGCCTCGATGAACTCCTTGGCCTGCTGCGGGTTGGTGTATACCTCGTCGGCGGAATCGTAGTCGTCGAGGCTGGAGGCGGCACGGCCGCCGGAGCCGACGGCGGAGTTGAACATGGCGCCGAGCTCGGCCTCGACGGAGACGTTGAGCGCGTGGGCGACCTTGCAGACCTCCTTGGTGATGGCGAGGTTCTCCTCATAGGGCTTGGCGGAGGCATCGATCATGACGGAGGTGAAGCCCATGTGCATGGCGCGGACCAGGTAATCGAAGTCGACGCCGTGGTCGAGGTGCACGCAGACGGGCACCTTGGCGCGCTTGGCGTAGTCGACCATGGTGGGGCCGATCTCGTCGAGGGTGGTGAGGCCCTCGTCCTCGTGGACCTGCGCATGCTGGATGATGACGGGAACGTCGAGCTCCTCTGCGGCCTCGATGGTCGCCTGGATGGACTCGAGGTTGGGAACGTTGAACGCGCCGACGGCATACGTGCCGGCCATGGCCTTGTCGAGGATTTCCTTCATGGTAACGAGCATGGTACCCTCCCTTTCAGTTCAAGCGAATGCAGCGAAGAGCAACTGACCTTGTGGTAAAAACTATCCACTGGTAAACTGTATAGCGCCATCATGTTAACAAGTCAATCATCTTCGGGATGTATCCATAACTCTGAGATGAAGTCGCTGAAGTGCTGGAATTTGCGCATACCATCCACGTAGGAATACGTCCGTTCGCGGAACTGCTACAAATTGCCCGCAGATGTCCCTTGCGCAAAAAACTTACCATTGGTAATATCATCCATTAGATTGTGATCTTTTCGAGGATAGGGGGCTCCACGTGATCGGAATCGTTGTCGTCACCCATTCGGATCTCGGCCAGGGACTGCTCAATGCAGTTGCGCTCATCGCGGGCATCCAGCCCAAAGCTCGTGCAATCGGGCTGTACCACGGCGACGGTGTAGATGAGTTCGAGGAGCGCGTCATGACCGCGATCAACGAGCTCGACGAAGGCGACGGCATCCTCGTCTTCACCGACTTCTTCGGCGGCACGCCCTCCAACACCGTCATGCGCTGCATGGCCAAGAAGCCGTTCCGCTGCATCACCGGCGTCAACATGCCCATGATGGTCGAGGCGCTCACCGGCCGCGATGGCATCACGCCCGAGCAGCTCGAGGAGAACTGCCTCACGGTCGGCCACTCCAGCGTCCTCAAGCTCGAAGACGTCTTCGCCGAGAACAGCAGGTTCGTCGAGGAAGAGGAAGACGAGAGCGACTTCTAATCAATTCGGCAGTATTGGTCTTACCTTTAGGGGAGGTAAAACTATGAAGTACGAAGGCATCGCAATGGTCCGTATCGACGACCGCCTCATCCACGGCCAGGTCATGACCTCGTGGCTCAACTTCCTGGGCGCGAACAAGATCATGGTCATCGATGACGGCGTGGCCGTCGACCCGCTCGTCAAGAACATCCTCAAATCCTGCATTCCTGCGAACATCAAGCTTGCCGTCTTCACCGAGGACAAGGCCGTCGAGCGCCTGAAGAAGGGCTTCCCCGGCGACACCGTCATCGTGCTCGTCAAGTATCCCAAGACCCTCTACAGCCTCATGCAGAAGGGCGTCCAGTTCGACGAGATCAACATCGGCGGCATGGGCGTTTCCGGCAACCGCGAGAAGTTCTTCCGCAACATCTCCGCTTCTCCCGAGGAGAAGAAGATGCTCAAGGAGATGATCGACGCCGGTTCCAGCATCTCGGTCCGCATCATCGCCGAGGATAGCGCCACCGATATCTCCAAGCTCCTCTAGGAGCCTTCGCGCCTCACGGCGCATCCCTGATGGGCGTAATGCAGCTTGCTGCCTCCGGAACCGGCCGAACCGGGACGACAGCTGCCTTGCTCTAGCTGGTTAGGACCAAACGAAGGAGGGAAAATGACCGTCTCGTGGTTCCAAGCATTTCTGATTGGAGTTGTGTACTACCTGGGCAACATCGGCACTCCGTGGCTCTCGTTGCTCGGCTCGATCTCCGTTGTATACAAGCCGCTCGTTGCTGGTACCCTCGTCGGCTGCATCCTGGGCGACCCCGTCCAGGGCTGCATCTACGGCGCTGCCATCAACCTGCCCTACGTCGCCTTCATCTCCGCAGGCGGCACCGCTCCCGCTGACCCCGGCCTCGCCGGCACCGTCGGCACCGCCTGGGCCATGATCTCCGGCGTCGACACCACCGCCGCCATGACCATCGCCCTCCCGCTCGGCCTTCTCGGCACCATGATCTGGGTTACCCACATGACCCTCGACGTCACGTTCGTCCACATGGCCGACAAGGCTGCTGAGGAAGCCGACCTCGATCGCATCTGCTTCCTGCACGTCGTTCCGCCGCAGATCCTCATGTTCTGCCTGTGCGTGATTCCCGCCACCATCGCTGCCAAGCTCGGCGGCGAGGCTGTTGCCGGCCTCATCGGCATGCTCACCGGCACCCCGCTCCGCATCCTGCAGGTCATCGGCTCCCTGCTCCCGGCCCTCGGCATCGCGATGAACCTTCGTTCCATCAGCCGTCCCGGCACCCTGCTGTTCTTCGTCGCCGGCCTGATCATGGTCAAGTACCTTGGCCTCCCGGTCATCGCCATCGCCGCTCTCGGTGGCGTTGTCGCCTACTTCTACACCACCCTGCTGTACAACGGTGCTCCCGCGGCCGCTGCTGCTGCAGCCGATGATGATGAGGAGGACTTCTAATCATGGCTGAGAAGAAACTTGACAAGAAGGACATCGTCAACGCTTTCTGGCGTTGGACGTTCTTCTCCCACGCGAACTACAACTACGAGCGCCTCGAGGCAACCGGTCTCGTGCACTCCTACAAGCACGTCATCAAGAAGCTCTACGGCGACAACCCCGAGGAGTACAAGGCTGCGATCCTGCGTCACATGCAGTTCTTCAACACCGAGCCCCACATCGGCGGCGTCATCCCCGGCATCGTCCTCGCCATGGAGGAGCAGCGCGCCAACGGCGCCCCGATCACCGACGAGGCCATCAACGGCATCAAGACCGGCCTGATGGGCCCGTTCGCCGGCATCGGCGACACGCTCTGGCAGGGCACCCTCACCCCGATCCTGCTCGCCTTCGGCATTTCCCTCGGTGCCCAGGGCAACCTCCTCGGCCCCGTGATCTACACGATCCTCATGTTCGGCATCATGTTCCCCGTGGCCTACATCTGCTGGATGGAGGGCTACAAGCTCGGCGCTGACGGCGTCCAGCAGGTTCTCGCCGGCAACATGCTCCAGAAGATCATCACCGGTGCGTCCGCAATGGGCGCCATGGTTCTCGGAGCCCTTTCCGCCCAGTTCATCACCACCAAGTGCCCCGTGATCATCCAGCTCGGCGCTGGCGAGGGCCTGGTCGAGCTCTCCATCCAGGAGACCGTGCTCGACGCCCTCTTCAAGGGCCTCCTCCCGCTGGTCATCACGCTGGCAACCCTGTGGATGCTCAAGGACCGCAAGATGAAGTCCACCACCGTCATGCTCATCCTCATCATCGTGGGTGTCATCGGCGGCGGCCTCGGCATCCTCGGCGTCTAACGACCTATCTGGCTCAGGAAGGAAGTATCGATAATGGCCGATAAGCTGAAAACGATCGTATTCAAGGAGGTCGACCACCTCGAGGTAGAGGAGTTCGACGTTCCCGAGCCCGGCTCCGACCAGATTCTCGTCCGTGTCGAGGCATGCGCCATCTGCACATGGGAGCAGCGCGCCTACAAGGGCATCAACAAGGTCGAGTACCCGTTCATCGGCGGGCACGAGCTGTGCGGTCATATCGAAGCGATGGGTGCCAACGTCGATTCCCGCACGTGGCACATCGGTGACAGGGTTGTGTGCGGCGCCCAGTTCGCATGCGACAACTGCACGCAGTGCAAGTCCGGCGACGAGAACGCCTGCCAGCACTTCGACCACAGCAAGCAGCTCCCGGGCCTCCCCTATCACGGAATGGGCGGCTTGAGCTCCCACTATCTCGTGAACCCGGCGAACTGCTTCAAGGTGGGGGATACCCCCGTCGAGGAGGCGGCGCTCACCGAGCCCCTCTCCTGCGTGCTCCACTCCGTCGAGTCGGCCGACATCCACTTCGGCGATGTCGTGCTCGTCATCGGCTGTGGCATCATGGGCCAGCTCCACGCCATGCTCGCGGCCAAGCGTGGCGCGATGGTCATCGTCTCCGACACCAACGAGGAGCGCGGCCAGATGGCCGTCGGCCTCGGTGCCAAGATCGCCATCAACCCCGCCAAGGTGAACCTCGTCGAGACCATCGCCGAGATCACGAACGGCGAGATGTGCAACGTCGTCTTCGATACGACGCCCATCGCAGCTCTCGTGCAGGACGCCATCGACTGCCTCGGCAGCCAGGGCAAGGTCGTCCTGTACAGCTCGTTCCATCCGGACGTGCCCATCCCGTTCAGCCCGAATCTCGTGCACAAGCGCAACCTGCAGTTCATCGGCACGGCGAACTCCAGCCAGCGCGACTTCGTGCGCGCGACGCGTCTCATCTCCGAGGGCGTCGTCAGCCTGAAGCCCTTCGTGAGCGAGGTCTATCCTGTCGATCAGGCGCAGGCGGCGTTCGACAGCGCCTGCATGGGCGACAAGTTCAGGGTCGTCGTCACGTTCTAAGCACGTAGCCAGGAGGAGTGTCGGTTTCTGTGCGGCCGGCACTCCTCCTGCATATTCCGCCATCTCAGCAGCGCCGCACCATTCGGGTTATCATCTTTCGGGATGCAGCGACGTTTCAACGAGGGGAGAGCAGGATGATCTACCTCGATCTGGTTGACGAGATCATCAAGGAGTACGAGGGCACCCCATATTTCTCCCCGATGCTCAGCGAGCGCGAGATGTGCGAGAAGTACCATGTGAGCCGCCCCACCATCCGCAAGGCCCTCCAGCATCTCGAGGGCGAGGGGATCATCAAGGTCCTGCGCGGCAAGGGCGCGTTCTTCCTGGGTTCCGGCAAGCTCGTCGAGAGCTCCTTCACCATGGGACGCCGCAAGATCGGCTTCTACGACCAGGTCGTGTCGCAGGGCAGCGTCCCCACATCCAAAGTGCTCACGCAGGACATCCAGCCCGCCGACAAGCTCGTGGCGGCGAAGCTCAAGATCAAGCGCGGAGACCCCGTGTTCTGCCTCGAGCGCGTGCGCTACGTCGACGGCGAGGTCTTCTCGGTCAACTCGAGCCGCATCTCGTACAAGCTCTGCCCCAAGCTCACCGAGCACGACTTCTCCGGGGATGCGTCGCTGCACCATGTCCTCGAGTCCTACGGCCACATCCCCCATCATGCCGACCGCGTCATCGAGGTCGGCCATGCGGGCGAGTACGAGGCCATCCATCTGGGGCTCTCCGTAGGAGAACCCATCGCGATCACCCATACCGAGACCTTCGATAAGGATGGCCGTGTTCTCGAGTTCGCGGTGACCAAGCACTCCGCGTACAAATCGCGTTTCGAGATGACGGTCTACGGCGATCGCTGATACCCGTGAAGGCACCGCAATCAGGAGTCTGCAATGGCGCAAGATGAAGAACTGCAGGTAATCGAAGAGCGCGACATCTACGACAAGACCGTCGCGGATATCCCCGCGGATGCGAAGCTGCTCGAGGCGGTGAGGAACCGCCCGCGCGCATACGTGTGCTTCGGCATCCTCGCGCTCGCCATCTTCATCGCCATGGCACCCCAGTACTGGATCGCCCTCTCACTCGCCATCGTGGGCTGCATCGCCATTTATCTCATGACCAAGAACGAGCCCGTGCTCGAGATCTACGACGGCTTCATGGTCTGCCATAAGCGCGGAGAGCCCGGCAGGGTGTGCATCATCCCCGACGAGCAGCTCATCTACTGGCAGCTCGTCGCAGGCAACACCTCGGTCATCCAGGTCTATTTCGAGGATGAGGACGATCCGGAGAACGCCCTCTGCGCCCTCATCCACACCATCAACAGCTTCCAGGCATCCAACGCGCTCGACCACTACCATCGCGAGAAGGCGCTCGTCGAGATCAGGCGCGAGGCCAGCCGCAAGAAGCGCCTCATCAACCGCAAGAAGTAGGCGGACCGATTATAGGGGTCTGAAGCAGGGGACGCCGCCGTTCCCCAACAACCCTCCGTTGCGCTAGAGTAGACGGGTGCGAAACCCGAGTGCAAGGAGGATTGCCATGGCTGAAGAGACTGCCGAGAAGAAGGCCCCGTCGCCGTTTCTGTGCGTTCCCGCCGACAAGCTGACCGAGATCCCCGCCGCTGCAAGCGCCCGCCTCACCTGGACGGGCTCCGATGGCGCGACGATCGACTATGTTTCCACCGCCGCCCACGTCGAGGTGCGCGACGACAACGGCGCCCTCATCGGCCGCATGTTCTCGCTCGCCTTCACCGCAGTCGATGCCGAGGGCAATGCCGACCGCACGCGCCCGATCACCTTCGCCTACAACGGCGGTCCCGGCTGCGCGAGCGTGCCCATCGATTTCGGCGGCATCGGACCCAAGCGCGTCGCCACCGACGGCACCAACCACGTGCGCGCCGATGCGCCGGTCGAGGACAACCCCGAGACCCTGCTGCGCGACAGCGACATCGTCTTCCTGGATGCCCTGGGCACCGGCTGGTCTGTTCTCGCCGACGATGCCGATCCCAAGAAGGTCTTCTGCACCGATGGCGATGCCGACGCCTTCGCGCGCGCCATCTGCGTATGGCTCTCCGAGAACGGCCGCTGGTCGAGCCCGCTCTACATCTTCGGCGAGTCGTACGGCACGGTCCGCAACTCCGTGCTCATGCGCCTGCTCGGCGAGCGCGGCGTGCAGCTGACGGGCGTCGTCATGCTCTCCGCCGTGTTCGACGTCGCGGGACTGCTCTGCCCCGGCGATGACCGCTACTACCTCGGCATGATGCCCACGTTCGCCGCCACGGCCCAGTTCTTCGGCAAGGCCGGCGCGGGTGTCGGCGAAGACGAGTGGTTCGATGCCGCGATGGCGTGGGCGGAGGACGTCTACGCCCCCGCGCTGCTGCGCGGCGACCGCCTTCCCGCCGACCGGGAGCATACGGTCGCCGAGGAGATGAGCGCCTTCATCGGCCTTCCCGCCGAGCACATCCTCGAGCATCATCTGCGCATCGAGCTGCTCGATTTCCGCACGAACCTGCTCAAGGAGGAGGGGCGCATCTGCGGCCGCCTCGACACGCGCTTCTGCTCCGACGCCTTCTCGCCCATGCAGGGCTACGGCGACTGGGTCGCGGGCGAGGACGCCGCCGACGATGCCCTCGAGGGTGCCTGGGTGCGCGCGTTCAGGCGCTTCTGCGCCGACGAGCTGGGGTACCGCGGCAATGCGCGCTACCTCACCAGCAACCTCTCCAACGTCAACGCGACGTGGGACTGGAGCAGCGAGGAGCCCGGCCTGGGCAAGGTGACGTCGCCCAACGTCGCCGTCGACATCGCGACCGCGATGCGCCGCAACCCCACGCTCAAGCTCGCCATCATCGGAGGCCGCTTCGATGCTGCGACGACCTTCTGGAACGTCGTGCACGATATGAGCTGCCAGTACCTCTCGCCGTCTCTCAAGGAGCGCGTGCGCTGGTACCGCTACGGGTGCGGCCACATGGCCTACGTCGACGTCCCCACGCTCCATGCGATGGGCCGCGACCTGCGCGAGTTCTACGCGATGCGCTAGGAACGCCATGTCGTGGTTCGAAGACGCGCTCGTCTATCAGATCTATCCACTGGGGCTGCTCGGCGCGCCCCACGAGAACAGCCATGACGGTCCTGCGGTGCACCGGCTGCCCGAGCTCTCGGAGTGGATCGGCCACCTCCGGCGGCTCGGCGTCACCTGCGTGCTGCTGAACCCGGTGTTCGAGAGCGGGAGCCACGGCTACGACACGTGGGATTTCCTCACGGTCGACCGCAGGCTCGGCACGAACGACGACCTGCGCGATCTGGTGAAGCAGCTCCACGACGCGGGCATGCACGTGATCCTCGACACCGTCCTGAACCATGTCGGCCGCGACTTCTGGGCGTTTGCCGACGTGCGCGAGAAGCGTGCGGCGAGCCCCTATGCGAGCTGGTTCAACATCGACTGGAGCCATGACAACCGGTTCGGCGACGGCTTCTCCTACGAGTGCTGGGAGGGCGTGCCCGAGCTCGTGAAGCTCAACCACCGCGACTTCGGCTGCAATGACATGTGCGTCGAGGCCATCCGCACGTGGGAGCGCGAGTTCGATATCGACGGACTGCGCCTGGACGTGGCCTACTGCCTCGACCTCGGCTTCCTCGGGTACCTGCGCCGGATCGCAGACGAGCTCTCCGCCAAGCGCGGCGAGAAGTTCCTGCTTCTGGGCGAGTGCCTGCACGGAGACTACAACCGCTGGATGAACGACGGTGCCTGCGATTCGGTGACCAACTATGAGGCGTACAAGGGCCTCTGGAGCTCCTTCAACGCGGCAAACATGCACGAGATCGCCTACGCGCTCGAGCGCCAGAGCGGCAGCCACCCGTGGGATCTCTACACGGGCAGGCACCTGCTCGACTTCCTCGACAACCACGATGTGCCGCGCATCGCCACCAAGCTCGATGACAAGCGGCAGCTCGTGCCGCTGTGGGGACTGCTGTTCGGCATGGTGGGCACGCCGTGCATCTACTATGGCAGCGAGTGGGGCATCGAGGGCGAGAAGACGCCCGGCGACCGTGAGCTGCGTCCGACAGTTGGGGCGCCTGTGTGGAACGAGCTTACGGATTTGATCGCGCAGCTGGCGGAGGTGCGTGCGCAGAGCACGGCCCTTCGGTGGGGGAGCTACGTCCAGCTGGCGGTGCAGCCTCGTCAGCTCGTGTTCGAGCGTGCGGTGGATGGAGAGCGCGTGATCGTTGCCGTGAATGCGGCGGACACCGCTGTGCGCATGGGTTTCGACGCGCATGCGGCAGGCGGCACCGACCTCATCACCGGCGAGGCGGTCTCCTTCGATAGGGGAGCGGTCCTCGCACCCTTGAGCTGCTCGTTCTGGCGCGTCTAGATCGGCGCTACCACCACGTCGCCCTCGCCCAGATGCAGGTCGATCACGGTGGCGCCGTCACCCACATGCCCGCCCGCTTCGTCATAGGCGATCGGGAAGCCCGTTTCGAAGGTGCCCGGTCCATCCGTCTGCTGCGTTACCGTGAATCCCATGTCCTCGGGCAGCTGGAGCGCAAGCTTGCCGGAGGCGACCTCGGCGGAGATGGACAGCGCATCGCTGTTCTCCACGGCGAGCACCGCAACGGCGCCTCCGCTTATCCGTGCGTCGACGACCCCGAATCTGCCGCTCACATGCGCCTCGCCCGCGCCTTGCTCGACGCGGAGCTCCGCAACATCGACGTCATCGACCTGCATCGTACCGTTGCGCATGGCGACGGAGAGCGCTGCGGGCACGATGCCCTGCACGTTGACGCTGCCGTCCAGAACCTCCACCGAGACCGAAGACAGCCAGGCGAAGGCATCGTAGGGAATGGTGACGGTGATCGAGGTTCCGCCGATATAGTCGATGTCGGGATCTGCGTAGATGCGCAGCGTACCTCGGTCGATCTCCCATCGGAGCGCATCCTTCGATTCGCTGTCGAAACGGTCCTCGTGGATGTGGATGCTGCTGTCCGTCGCCTCGGTGCCATCGGCGACGACGGCGATCTGACCTGCGGGCCAGGAGATATCGAGCGAGGTGACACCGTCGGCGAGGATGCCCTCCTCGCGCTCGATGGGCTTTGGATCGACGATATCGGTGGCGGGAGAGACGGGGCTGCCGCCATCCGGTGCGAAGCCGCTGAAGCGCAGGATGGTTCCGAGGAAGATGAGGGCCATGCCCACGAAGATGAGCGCCATGCCGATGGCCTTGATACGATGCTTGGGCGACTCATCGGGAGATTTGCTGCGGGAATCGGCGACGGTCGCCATCTCCGCTTCTGCTTCCACCTCCGATTCTGGAAAGGATCCCCGTACGAGCTCGTCGAGCGACACCTCGAAGAGGTCGGCGAGGGCGATGAGGTTCTCGGTGTCGGGAAGCGCCTCGCCGCGTTCCCAACGCGAGACGGCTTGGCGGGAGATGCCCAGCTCGTTGGCGAGCGCTTCCTGAGAGAGCCCGCGCGCACCGCGCAGCTCCACGATCCGGGTGCCGAGGTCGAATGCCATGATGTCCCTCCTGCTGTCGGCCGGTCCTGTCATGGCAAGTCTCTCCTCCCAACCCCGGTTTCCTCCACCAACTTGACGATACAAAATGAGCGCCAACTCCGCAACTTTCGGTTGCGGGCGTCTGAGCTGGGGTTTTGCAGATGAGATGCTAGCGAGGCCTCACCCAACGTACATAGTCGCTGCCCTTGGCGCCGTCCACGCCGCCCACGACGACCAGGTAATCCTCGAACTGGTGGTGTCCGGCGACGGCTTGGTCGAAGTGCGTCTCGGGCGTCGCCCAGGACAGATCGACCTCCTCCGTCCACTCATCGTAGTCGCGTGCGATCCATTCATCCATGTCCCAGTTGTCGGTGAAGACGCCCACCACGAAGCGCTCGCCCGTGCTGATGCGCGTGACCACCGTGATGCAGCCGGCGCTGCGGAAGTCGGACGCGATGTGGTCCTCGCTGGAGGACACCGTGTAGTCGTCTTCCCAGTCTGCGGGAAGGTTGATGTAGTAGCAGTACGTCTCGATCTGAGGACCAGAGAAGAAGAGCCAGCCGACGATGCGTGCCGCCCCGAACGCGAGAATCGCCCCCAGGACGATCAGGAGGATGTTGGGCTTCTTCTTGGCCTGCTGCTCCGGCATGGCTGACTCCTTGGCTCGTTTGTGCTGCCATTGTCGCATGAGGCGCTTCCCCGATGCATCGAAAACCTGCTGGCGTATCAAGAAACCGCGCTCGATGATGTGCAGGAGAGAAGTGCATGCACGAGAAGGCATCAACAAGGAAAAGGATTCACGCACGGTGCATACGAGCGGCTCCGTGCGTGAATCGATGATACGCCAGCAGGTTTTCGATGCAGGGGGTCCCGATCCCTCGCCCTAGAACTCGCGCTTCTCGTAGATGCGCGTGGAGATGATGGACGAGATAGCGTAGAGCACGGCCGCGATGACGAGCAGGATCGCGAGAATCGGAGCTGGGTTGCCGATGATCTCGGCTATAGTGCCGAACCGAGCGGCGAGCCCCTCGAAGAAGCGCTGAACCGGTTTTAGCATGAAGAGCATGCAGGCGAAGAAGGGCAGCGTGAAGTACAGACGCGCCTTGGTGAGTCCCAGCTTGAAGAAGATCGGCATCTCGATGGCGAGGTAGATGAGCGCGGCGGAGAGTGCGATTGCGATCGTGACCGCGACCATCCACAGGGGCATGATCGTGACGGTGCCGTACTTCACCGTCGTGGCGATGGCTGCGATCGCCGCGCCCAGGATCGCTCCGATCACGAGGAGGACGGCGATGATGATGGCCATGATCAGGTAGCGGCCGACGACGACCTCCCTGCGGGAGACGGGAAGCGACAGCTTGACAGATTCCCACCCCGCATGCTCGTCCTGCCCGAAGAGGTTGAAGAAGGAGAAGAACGCGAACATGAGCGAGCCGGTGGCCATGATGTTCGACTGGATGGTCTCCGCAACGGCTTCTGCATCCATGCCCTCGTTGGAGATGGAGACGAACGTCACGATGCCGCAGATCATGAAGATGGAGAACAGGAAGCTCTTCATCGACTTCCTGAGGGAAGCCCAGTCGGAGTAGAGCAGAGCCTTCATCTACCTCACCTCGCCTTTCACGAGAAGGGTCATGATGTCGTCGATGCCCGCGGGGTCGACGGCGAACTCGGGATACGCCTCGGCGAACGCGTGGCGGTCGGGGATGAGCGCCGCGTAGCTGAGGTCGCGCTTGAGCACGTGCAGGGTGCCGGGTGCATAGCCGCCATCGGAAAGCAGCTGCTCGAGCTCGGTTGCACGCAGATGGGCGACGCCCATCTCGGCAATCTCGTCGGCCGTGCAGTCCACGAGCACCGCCCCGTCGTCGATGAGCACGACGGTGTCGGCGAGGTGCTCGAGGTCGCTCGTGATATGGCTCGAGATGAGGATCGAACGCCCGTCGCCCTCCATCCACTCGCGCAGCACGTCGAGCACCTCCTCGCGCACGATGGGGTCGAGGCCGGCGGTGGGCTCGTCCAGGATGAGCAGGTCCGCGCCGCTTGCGAGCACGCATGCGAGCTGGACCTTCATGCCCATGCCGCGCGAGAGCTCCTTGATGGGCTTGTCGAGCGCGTCGAACGAGAGCTTGGCGCACATCTCGTCGAAACGGCCACGTTCGAAGCCGGGGTAGGAGAGCTCGTAGGTGCGCGACACCTCCCGCGCCGTCACGAGCTGCGGGAATGCGGTGACCGCGCTCACGTAGCCCACGCGCGCCTTGAGCGCGACGAGCTCCTTCTCGGGCAGTTCCGCGGGGTTCTTGCCGAACAGCTCGACCGATCCGCCCTCGAGGTTGATTGTACCCAGGATGGCCTTCATGAGCGTGGTCTTGCCCGCGCCGTTCTGGCCGATAAGGCCCAGGATGGTGCCTGCCGGAACCTCGAGCGAGACCTGCTTTAGTGAGAAGTCCCCATAGGTCTTGCAGGCTCCGTCCACGCGGAGGTTCAGCGCTTCACGTGTCATTTCTCCTCCTCAAGCTGAAGGTCGAGCATCTCGTGCAGCTCGGCCGCCGAAAGCCCTGCGATGCGTGCGTCGGCGATGACGCGGGCGAGCGATGCCTCCACGTGGCGGAGGCGGTCCTCGCGCAGAAGCTCGAGGTTGCCCGCCGAGACGAAGCAGCCCTTGCCGGGAACCGTCTCGATGTAGCCCTGCGCCTCGAGGTCCGAATAGGCGCGCTTGGTCGTGATGGCGCTGATGCGCAGCGATGCGGCGAGCGCGCGGATCGAGGGTAGGGGATCTCCCGGCATGAGCGCACCCGTGAGGATGCTGTCCCTGATCTGCGAGGATATCTGCTCGTAGATGGGGCTGCTCGACGAATTGCTGATGATGATCTCCATGGTGTCCCTTCCAGGGCCGTACTGTGTCTATAACTGTATATACCGTATATATACAATCGTGTCAAGAGAAAGAGCGGCCGAATCTGCGACCGCTCTCGGACAGGCATCTGCCCGTTCTCAGCTTATGGGCATGTCGCCGAAGCTGATGCCCACCGAACGGGCGTGGGCGATGAGTTGGCACTCGGGGTCGACGAATTTGAGCTTGCCCGCAACCTCGGCAAGCGGGACCCGCACGATCTTCCTGCCGATGTCCGCCACCATGAAGCCGTACTCGCGTGCGAGGATGGCCTGGCCCGCCTCGGCGCCGACCTGCGTTGCGAAGACGCGGTCGTAGGGGCAGGGCTGCCCGCCGCGCTGGGTGTGCCCGGGAATGCCCACGCGCACCTCGCGGCCCGTGTGCGCCGCGACCGCGCCGGCGATGTCGTAGGCAACCGACGGGCTCGTGCGCGACTCGACGAGTGCCTTGTACTCCTTCTTGGGAAGCGCGGCCTCCTCCTTGGAGATGGCTCCCTCCGCCACGGCGATGATGGCGAAGTTCGCACCGCCCTTGGTGCGCTGCTCCACCACCTCGCACACGTTGTCCATGTCGTAGGGGATCTCGGGGATGAGGATGACGTCTGCGCCGCCGGCTACGCCCGCGTACAGCGGGATCCATCCCACCTTGTGCCCCATGATCTCGATCACGAAGACGCGGCCGTGGCTCGACGCGGTGGTGTGGATGTCGTCGATGAACTTGGTCGCGATCTCGAGGGCGGAGTGGAAGCCGAAGGTGAGCTCGGTCCCCCATGTGTCGTTGTCGATGGTCTTGGGGAGGGCGATCACGTTGAGGCCCTCGTTGGAGAGGCGGTTGGCGGTCTTGGTCGATCCGTTGCCGCCCAGCACGCACAGGCAGTCGAGCTTGAGCTTGTGGTAGGTATGGATCATCTTCTCGACCTTGGAGACGCCGTCCTCGTCGACTTCGTCGATGGTCTTGAAGGGCACGCGGCTCGTTCCCAGGATGGTGCCGCCGCGGGTGAGGATGCCCGAGAAGTCGCTCCAGCCGAGCATCCTGAAATTGCTGTCGATGAGGCCGCGGTATCCGTCCTGGAATCCGTAGATCTCAACAGGCTCGTCGCTGCCGAGCAGGACCGTCTTGACGATGCCGCGCATGGTGGCGTTGAGCGCCTGGCAATCGCCTCCGCTGGTGAGGATGCCGATTCTGAGCATGATCCGTACCTTCTTTCCCGATGCGTCCCGCTACTGGACCTGGGCAACCATCGCCATGTTGGTGGACGTGCTGTAGTCGCCCATGCGCGGGGAGGTCTGCGGGTCGCCCGCGGTGATCACGACCAGCTCGCCTGCATCCACGAGGCCCACGTTGCGGGCAACCTGAAGGGAATGGTAGATGGTGTTCTGCAGAGTCCCCTGCTCGATGGTCTTGTAGGCCTTCGCACCCCAGATGAAGCAGCAGTTGCGCAGTGTCTCCTCGTTGGGCGAGGGGACGAGGATGGGCAGGTCGGGCCGGTATGCCGACACGATGCGTGCGGTGCGTCCCGAATGCGACGGGCAGAGGATCGCCGCGGCGCCGACCTGCTCGGCCATGAACACGGCGGAGAAGCCGGTGGCGGCGCTCACATTGGCGAGTCCTCGGCGCTCATGGTATGCCTTGCGCTTCTCGAGGTGCAGCTCGGTCTCGACGCAGATGTCCGACATGGTCTTGACGGCCTCTGCGGGGTATTTGCCTGATGCCGTCTCGCCTGAGAGCATGACGCAGTCGGTGCCGTCGTAGATGGCGTTGGCGACGTCGGTGATCTCGGCGCGCGTGGGTCGCGGATTCTCGATCATCGAGTTGAGCATCTGCGTGGCCGTGATGACGATCTTGTACGCGTCGTTGCACTTGGCGATGATCATCTTCTGCAGATGAGGAACCTGAGCAGGGGGAACCTCCACGCCAAGGTCGCCTCGGGCGACCATGATGCCGTCTGACGCCTCGAGGATCTCGTCGAAGTTCGCCACGCCGAGCACGCTCTCGATCTTGGGGAAGACCTTCACGTTCTCGGCACCGTGCGCCGCGAGGATGCTCCTGATCTCCTGCACGGCAGTCGCGCTGCGGATGAACGAAGCCGCGATGGCGTCGATGCCCAGCTCGCAGCCGAAGATGATGTCCTCGCGGTCGCGGTCGGTCACCGACGGCAGGCCGACTTCCACGCCGGGGATGTTGACGCCCTTGTGCTCGCCCAGCTCGCCGCCGTTCATGACACGGCAGCGGATCTCGCCGTCCTCCACCGCCATCACGTTGAGCTCGATCAGGCCGTCGTCGATGAGGATGGTGGCTCCGGGCTCCACCTCGTTGGGGAGGTTCTTGTAGTCGAGCGAGATGCGCGAGGGCGTGCAGGGCACATTGTCGGTCACCACGACGATATCGCTGCCCGTCTCGATTGCGACCTTCCCGCCGCCCTCGATGATGCCCGTGCGCACCTCGGGACCCTTGGTATCGAGCATGATGGCGACGGGGACCCCCATCTCGTCGGCAACCTTGCGCACGCGCTCCATCATGGCTTTCTGGCTTTCATGGGTGCCATGCGAGAAATTGAAGCGGGCGACGTTCATGCCGTTCTCGATGAGCTTGCGCAGCGTCTCCTCGTCTTCGCAGGCAGGACCCATGGTGCATACGATCTTCGTCTTCTTCTGGGCCATATGGATTTGCCTCTCTTCCTGCGGCTGCCTGCCGCTATCGTAGGACGCCTCCGCCGGGATGGCGTAGGCGCGGGTATTCCCCTCATGTCGCATCAGCGGCATTTCGAATCCAAGAGCCTAGCAGACCTGGCTCCCTTGCACGTATTCTCCACCATTCGCGTATGCCAAAGCGTTGTCGAGCGTGCACTGCGCGATCTGGGCGAGGGCCTCGCGGGTGAAGAACGCCTGATGGCTGGTGAGGACGACGTTGGGGAAGGAGCAGAGGCGCGCGGTGATGGAGGTGCCGAGGATCTGGTCGCCGCGGTCCTGGTAGACGTTCTGGTTCTCCTCCTCGTACACGTCGAGGCCGGCAGCACCGATCTTGCCGGAGCGGATGCCGCGGATGAGGGCGTTGGAATCGACGAGCGCGCCGCGGCCGGTGTTGATGAGGATGACGCCGTCCTTCATCTTGGCGATGCTCTCATCGTTGATCATGTGGTAGCTGTCCTTGTTGAGGAACGCGTGGAGCGAGATGAGGTCGGCGCGCGCGTAGAGCTCGTCGTAGCTCACGTACTCGTCGACGCAGCCCTCCTCGATGAGCTTCTGGTTGGGGTAGAGGTCCGAGCCCAGGACCGTCATGCCGAAGCCCTTGCAGATGCGGCAGAGCGCGGCGCCGATGCGCCCGGTGCCGATGATGCCCGCGGTCTTGCCGTAGAGCGTCTCGCCCACGAGGCCGCCCAGCGAGAAGTTGTTCTCGCGCACGCGGATATATCCCTTGTGGATGCGGCGGTTGGCGCACATGGCGAGCGCCATGGCGTGCTCGGCGATGGCCTCGGGGCTGTATGCGGGCACGCGCGTGACGGTGATGCCCAGGTCCTTGGCCATGTTCACGTTCACGGCGTCGAAGCCCGCGCAGCGCATGAGCACCAGCTTGACGCCGAGGCCCGCGAGCACCTCGAGCGTGAGGGCGCCGACGTTGGCGTTCACGAATGCGCAGACGGCGTCGTAGCCGCGGGCGAGCGATGCGGTGAGCGGGGTGAGGTTGGTCTCGGTGTACTCGATGGAGATGTCGGGGTAGGCGGGCAGCTCCTTGTCGAACGATTCCTTATCGTAGCTTGCAGTGCCGTAGAACAGAATCCTCATGGTTCCTCCTCCGAGACGGTCATGCTGAAGCGATGGCTGTTGATAGTTTAGCGTGTCTTGCGCCGACGGGCGGGTATCTCGGAATCGCAGTGGTTGTTGCAGTGTCGTGAAAGGTGTACGTCCTGTCTGCAAGCGAAAATGACGCGCTGCGCGGGGTATAATGGCACTCGTCGCATAGGTACAGCCCGGCAGATGGTGAGCCCTTGCCCCTCCTGGGGAATTATGATCGGGAACCGTTGGAAGCCGCCGGGCGCGAACCCCAGGAGGAATGCCCATGAGGGAGTATCTCGAATCTGCCGAGAAGGTCATCGAGGACCTAGGAACCGATACCAAGCTCGGCCTCACCGCCGCGGAGGCAGCGGCGCGTCTCGAGAAGAACGGTCCCAACAAGCTGAAGGAAGCCGAGAAGGACCCGCTGTGGAAGCGGTTCTTCGCCATGATGGCCGACCCGATGGTCATCATGCTCATCATCGCGGCGGTCATCTCCGCCGTGACCGGCATGATGCAGGGCGAGGCTGATTTCGCCGACGTCTTCATCATCATGTTCGTGGTCGTGCTCAACTCCGTGCTCGGCGTGGTGCAGGAGTACCAGGCCGAGAACGCCCTCGCGGCCCTGCAGGAGATGAGCGCCGCCCAGTCCAAGGTCATCCGCGACGGGCGCCAGATCCAGGTGCCCTCCGCCGATGTCGTCGTGGGCGACATCGTCATCCTCGAGGCGGGCGACGCCGTGCCGGCGGATTGCCGCATCATCGAGAGCGCCTCGATGAAGATCGAGGAGAGCGCGCTCACCGGCGAGTCCGTGCCCGTGGACAAGATCGTCAAGATCCTGGGCCTTCCCGCCGGGCATGATGACGTGCCCCTGGGCGACCGCAAAAACATGTGCTACATGGGCTCCACCGTGGTGTACGGCCGTGGCGTTGCCGTGGTCGTCGCCACCGGCATGGACACCGAGATGGGCAAGATCGCCGACGCCATCGCGAACGCGGCGGACGAGCTCACACCGCTCCAGATCAAGCTCAACGAACTCTCCGGCGTGCTCACCAAGCTCGTCGTGGGCATCTGCGCCATCGTCTTCGTGGTGGGCATCTTCCAGCACGGCGGCATTGCCTTCTTCCAGGATATGAACCAGGTGCTCAGCACCTTCATGGTCGCCGTGTCGCTGGCTGTCGCCGCCATCCCCGAGGGCCTCGTGGCCGTGGTGACCATCGCGCTCTCCATCGGTGTCACCAAGATGAGCAAGCGCCGCGCCATCGTCCGCAAGATGAACGCGGTCGAGACCCTCGGCTGCACCCAGGTCATCTGCTCCGACAAGACCGGCACGCTCACGCAGAACCGCATGACCGTCGTGAAGCACTACTCCGAGGACACCGCGCGCCTGGTCCGCTGCATGGCGCTCTGCTCGGATGCCAAGTGGGACAGGGTCGCCGGGCATGCTGTGGGCGAGCCCACCGAAGCCGCCCTCGTGGCCGATGCAGCGAAGATGGGCTTCACCTCCGACGATCTCGATTCCGCCAATCCGCGCGTCGGCGAGGCGCCGTTCGATTCCGGCCGCAAGATGATGTCCGTCGTCGACCTCTCTCCGTCCGGCGATTACGTGCAGCATACCAAGGGCGGTCCCGACGTGGTGCTCGCCCGCTGCACCATGTTCCACACCTCCGACGGCGACGTTCCCATGACCGACGAGCTGCGTGCCAAGATCATGGAGCAGAACAAGGCCATGGCCGATGACGCGCTGCGCGTCATGGCCGCCGCCCGCGTGAACTACCACAAGAATCCTCCCGCCAGCTACGAGGCGGCAGATCTCGAGAAGGACATGGTCTTCATCGGCCTCTGCGGTATGATCGACCCGGTCCGTCCCGAGGTCAAGGACGCCATCATGGAGGCCCACGGGGCCGGCATGCGCGTGGTCATGATCACCGGCGACCACATCGACACCGCCGTTGCCATCGCCAAGGAGCTCGGCATCGTCCGCGATAAGAGCCAGGCCATCACCGGCGCCGAGCTCGACAAGATCTCGGACGAGGACTTCTTCAGCCGTATCGAGGAGATTGGCGTCTATGCGCGCGTCCAGCCCGAGCACAAGACCCGCATCGTCGACACGTGGAAGAAGAAGGGCATGGTCGTCGCCATGACCGGCGACGGCGTCAACGACGCGCCCTCCATCAAGAAGGCCGACATCGGCGTGGGCATGGGCATCACCGGCACCGACGTCACCAAGGGCGTCGCCGACATGGTGCTCGCCGACGACAACTTCGCCACCATCATCGGCGCCGTCGAAGAGGGCCGCCGTATCTACGACAACATCCGCAAGGCCATCCAGTTCCTGCTCTCGTCCAACCTCGCCGAGGTCATCTCGGTGTTCGTGGCCTCGCTCATCGGCTTCGTCATCCTCGAGCCCACGCATCTGCTGTGGATCAACCTCATCACCGACTCCCTGCCGGCGCTTGCCATGTGCATGGAGGAAGCCGAGCCCGACATCATGAAGCGCAAGCCGCGCAACTCCAAGGATGGCATCTTTGCCAACGGCATGGGCATCGACACGCTCTTCCAGGGCATTATCATCGCAGCGCTCACGCTCGCCTCGTACTTCATCGGCATCAGCCACGCCGGCGTGAGCCTCGCCGAGGCAGTTGCGAACGACCAGGCCGGTCTCGAGGGCATGACCATGGCGTTCCTCACGCTCTCCATGGTCGAGATGTTCCACTCGCTCAACATGCGCAGCCGCCTCGGCTCGATCTTCAAGCTCCCCACGCAGAACGGCTGGGCTTGGGGCGCCTTCGCGCTCGCGCTGCTGCTCACCTGGGTCGTCATCGAGACCCCGCTGTCGCAGCTCTTCCACTTCGCCGAGCTCGATCTTATGCACTACGGTATAGCGATGGCGCTTGCATTCTCGATCATCCCGATCATCGAGATCTACAAGGCCATCATGCGCGGCGTCGAGAAGAATCGCTCGTAGATGGCCAAGCGCCCCAAGAAGAGCACTTCACGCAGCAGCGCCGACGGGACCCTCGCGGTCCTGCCGGCGCTGTCGCATCTCTCGCACGTGCCGCGCTTCGACGAGCTGCATGCGAGCGATCGGCAGCGCGCCGCGTTCGATCGGGTGCAGGAGCGCTCGGATGACGATGTCGAGCTCGCGTGCGTGGTCCGTCTCGACCGTGGGTTCCCCGCACTCGTGACCGCCGACGCGCTCTTCCGCGCGGAGTTCGCGGCTAAGCTCACCAAGGGCGACAACAGCCGCGTCGCCGTGGGCGACTGGGTTGCCGCGCGCCGTCCCGCCGAGCACGACATGGGCCTTATCGAGGCGATCCTGCCGCGCGAGAGCGATATCGCGCGGTGGCGCGGCAAGTCCCGCGGCGAGAAGCAGACGCTTGCCGCCAACGTGGATGTGGTTATCGTGGTGCAGGCGCTCCTGCCGGGCGAGTTCGACCCCGAGCGCATCGTGCGCTCGGCTGTGATCGCGCGTGATTGCGGCGCCAACGTCGCTGTGGTGCTCACCAAGGCCGACCGTGTGGATGACGCTCACCGCGATAGCGCCGTGGCGCAGATCCGCGAGCTTGTGGGTGACGATGTGGCTATCGCCGTGACCTCGTCCGAGGAGGGGCGTGGCATCGACGACGTGCGTGCGCTCGTACCCGCCGGCACCGTCGCCATCGTGCTGGGGGAGAGCGGTGCGGGCAAGTCGACGCTGCTGAACGCGCTGCTCGGCCAGGAGGCGCTCGAGACGGGCGAGGTGCGCGAGCGCGATGACGCAGGGCGTCACACGACCGTGTGCCGCCGTATGGTGTCGCTTCACGATGCGGGCATCATCGTGGACGAGCCCGGGTTGAGGAGCCTGCCGCTCGTCGGCCATGAGCGCGGTCTCGCGAAGGTGTTCCCCGACATCGCCGAGGCGGCTTCGACCTGCAAGTTCAGGGATTGCACCCATACGCATGAGCCCGGTTGCGCCGTCCTCGGAGGGCCGTTCTCGCCCGCGCGCGTGCGCGCCTACGTGGCGCTCGCATCCGAGATGCGCGCCAACGCCGCCGGGCTCGATCCCGACATCGTGCTTTGAGACACTGCTCCCGGGGAGGAGTGTCTCATGAGACAGCGCTCCCGGGGAGGAGTGTCTCACCTTGGACCGCCGCATTGTGCTATCGTTCTGACCCAATCAAACATTGGGGGGACGCCATGGCACACCGGCAATTGAGCGAGTCGGGCTTCTACCACATCACCATGCGCAGCGCAGGCCAGATTGCCCTGTTCGAAGACGATGACGATCGCAGGAAGTACCTTTCTTTGCTTAAAGCTGCACGCGACAAGTACAACGCGCGGATCATCGCCTGGGTGCTTATGACCGACCACGTGCACCTTATCGTCGATTTCGGTGAGAATCCTCAGAATATCAGCGCATTCATGCATTCGATTGATCATCCCTACAGTTGCTACTTCAATGCGAAGACGGGCAGATCGGGCACCCTGTTCCAGAGTGTGTTCTGGAGCAAACCGCTCATCGATGACTCCCAGCTCATCGCCACAACCTACTATGTCCATATGAACCCCGAGAATGCCTGCATCGCACCCATGCGGGAGTATCGGTGGAGCAGCTATCGCGAGTATGCAGGGCTGCAGTGGGCCGTCGACACGAGCACGGTGCTCGAATTGTTCGGAAGTTTCGAGGCGTTCGATGCATACGAAGGGTCGCCGAAGGATGTTGTAAGCAGGGCATCATCCGTGGTCCCGCAAGACGGAGATGTGCTTGCGAGGGCGATGGCCCTTGCTGGCGTGAAGACCTCGGACGAGCTCAGGGCTCTTCAAAAAGGGCAGCGAGATGAGCTGATCCGAAAACTTGCAAGCGAGGGGAACAGCGCGCGGAAGATTGCGCGATCATTCGGAATCGGCCATGCGACCGTCTCCCGCATCATAAAATGAGACAGTGCTCCCGGGGAGGGGTGTCTCACAGCGTTAGGGCATGATGAAGTGCGTGCGTGCGCCGCGTTCGGGCTCGGGGTGCTCGATGCCTGCCGCGCGTCCAGCCTCGATACAGCGCAGGAGCCATACCATGTTGTGCGCGAGGTTGCGCAGCGTCTGCATGCCCTCCTCGTCGCGCATGAGGTCATCGTGCGTGAATCCGTGCAGCTCGTTCCAGTAGGTGGATCCCACACAGGGCATCCCCGCGATGCCGAAGTACTTGTTCATCACATCGAGCGTCGCCGTGGTTCCCGCACGGCGTGCCACGCAGATCGCAGCGCCGGGTTTGCCGTCGAACACCTTGCGGAATCCCGCGTAGAACACGCGGTCCATGAAGGAGAGCACGCGGCCTGCGGGATGCGCGTAGAAGACCGGCGTGGCGAAGATGAATCCGTCGGCGTCCTCGGCCTTGTCGATGAAGCCGTTCACGCCGTCATCGGAGAAGATGCAGCGTCCGGTCTCGGAGCATTTCCCGCAACCCAGACAATCGTGCACGGGTGCGGCCCCAACGTTGACGATTTCGCTCTCGATGCCGTCCTTCTCGAGCTCGGACGCGATGTACTCCAGCATGAACGCGCTGTTGCCCTCCGCGCGCCAGCCGCCGTTCAACATGAGAACCTTCATGGCATCCTCCCTGTTCGCCGCCCTTTAGCCTCATTTTAGGTTACGCTGCTACTGTGTGCATTCACAGTAACATGGATAGGGACGGTGCCATGAGAATCCTCCTTGCAGAAGACGAGCGCGAGCTCTCCCGTGCCCTCGTCGCGATCCTCGAGCATGCGGGCTATGTGGTCGATGCCGCGCTCGACGGCGAGGAGGCCCTGTACGACCTCGACATCAACGATTATGACATCGCCATCCTCGACATCATGATGCCCAAGGTCGACGGGCTCACCGTGCTCAAGACCATCCGCGAGAAGGGCCTCGCCCTTCCCGTGCTCATGCTCACGGCGAAGTCCGAGATTCGCGATCGCGTGGCGGGGCTCGACGCAGGCGCAAACGATTACCTCACGAAGCCGTTCGCCGCGAGCGAGCTGCTCGCGCGCATCCGCGTCCTCACGCGCACGACGCCCACGGTCGCCAAGCGCGAGCTCCGTTTCGGCGATATATCGCTCGACGAGCAGGCCTCCCAGCTGGTCTGCGGCGATGAGCGCATCGACCTCACAGCCCGCGAGTTCCAGATGATGGAGATGCTCGTCACCGCAAAGGGCTCGAAGATTTCGACCGACGCCTTCATGCGCAAGGTCTGGGGTTCGCTGTCCGATGTCGAGACGAGCGTCGTGTGGGTGAACCTCTCGAACCTGCGCAAGAAGCTCGCCCGGGTCGGGTTGTCCGTGCGCATCTCTGCGCTGCGCAATGTGGGCTACTTCCTCGAGGAGAACGCCGGATGATCAAGCAGCTCAGGAGGAAGTTCATCGTCATCGCGCTTGCGAGCGTCGCGATCGTGCTGCTCGTGATCGTGGGCGGCATCAACATCTCCAACTACATCGCGGTGATGTCGCGGGAGGATGCGCGCGCCGATCTGGTTGCCGCCGCCGACGGCGACCTCGCCGAGCTTGACTGGGATTGCTCCGATGAGCCTGAGGAGAAACGCGGCCCCGGCGGGCCCGCCGACTTCCAGGGGCAGGGACAGGAATTCGGGCTGCAGGGGTTCGACCACGGTCTGGGACGCGAGACGCCCTTCGATACCCGCTACTTCATCGTGTGGGTCGACGCCGACGATGACGACGGGGCGCTCGCCGTGTCCGCGGACCTCTCCCATATCGTCTCGATCGACGCCACCGAGGCGCTCGATCTGGGCGAGCGGGCATGGCGTTCGAACCGCGACCGCGGCACCATCGACGGGTTCAGGTTCCTGCGCTGCGAGATCGACGATGAGGACGCCATCGTCTTCGTCGATATCTCGCGCGACGCCTCGTCGTTCAGGTCGTTCGCGCTGGCGAGCGCCGTGGCCAGCGTTGCGGGGCTGCTCGCTGTCGCAGCCATCCTCGTTCCTGTCTCGGCGATCGTGGTCCGTCCCATCGAGGAAAGCCAGGAACGCCAGCGCCGTTTCGTAACCGACGCGAGCCACGAGCTCAAGACGCCGCTCGCCATCATCTCGTCGAGCGCCGACGTCATCGAGATCGAGAACGGCGAGAGCGAATGGGTGGAGAGCATCCGCCATCAGGTCGCGCGCCTCTCCGACCTCACGTCCAAGCTGGTGGCCCTCACCAAGGCGGAGGAGGGTACCGCGACCATGCAGGTTGCGGACTACAACCTCACGGCACTGGTCGAGGAGGTGGCCCGCGAGTTCGAACCGATGGCCGTGGCGAGCGGCAAACGGCTCGTGACCCGTGTCGCCCCCGCGCGGACTGCGCGCGGCGATAAGGCGCTTGTCCGCCAGGCGATCACGCTGCTGCTCGACAATGCCCTCAAGCATTCGGACGACGGGGGAGAGGTGCGCCTCGAGGCCGACGTACGCCGCGAGCACGCACGTGTCGACGTGTGGAACACCGTCGCGGAGATCGCACCGGGCGACCACCCCGAGTTCTTCGAGCGGTTCTACCGTGCCGACGAGGCGCGCTCGTCGTCCGGCGGGCATGGCATCGGGTTGGCGGTCGTCTCCGCAATCGCCGAGGCGCACAACGGCAGCGTGTCCGCCCATTCCGAGGATGGCCGCTCCATCGAGATCTCCGTCATCCTGTAATTGGGGACGGTTCCTCTTTCGCGGTTTTCCGCGCTTTTGGGACGGTGCATCCATCAAGTCGGGTTCGGTCTCACGTCCTGCACGATACCGCGTGCGACTCCCGTGAGTTGCTCGATCTGCTTGCAGGACAGACCAGCGCTTCTCAAGAGTGCGAGAAGACGGTTCCTCCGCTGTACCGTGAGCGTTCCGACCACATGCAGATCGTCGAGTCCCGTGATCGTCTTCGCGAGCGCGATCATGTCTTCCGTCGAGATGCGTTTTGCGAAGCGGGGCACGTACATGCCATCGCACTCGTGATAGGCGATGAACTCCCGAATGCCTCCCAGCATATCGAGCACGATGTCGACCTCGGATAAGCCCCGTCCGACGAGGTATTCACGGTAACTGCTCCACTCATAATCGCCCGGATTGGCGCAGATGCCTCCTCTCACCGGGTTGCGATGGATGTAGCGGACGGCCTCGAGCAGGTAGTGGTCGGTCTCGACGGGAATGCTGAGGAATCTGTCCTGGAATACATGGCCGACGCGATCGGCGAGCGCGTTGAAGTAACGCGCGTACTGCGAGAGCAGACGTTTCATCACAAGGCTGAGATTCTGCGCGGGGTCTGAGATGAGCAGGTGGACGTGGGTATCCATCAGGCACCAGGCGAGAACCGCAACGGAGGTGCCCTCCATGCTCTTCTTGAGCAGATCGAGGAAATACCGTCGGTCGACTTCCGACTCGAAGATAATCTGCCGGGCGTTTCCCCGAATCATCACATGGTAGTACCCTGATTCGCTGATCTGACGTCGAACGCGTGGCATCGCTGCTCCCTTGTCCAGATGGTTGAGAGCACATTGTATCCTCTATATTCCTGCAGGTAAACAGGCAAAAAGTGATGAAATCAAGCTGACGTGAACCCGACAGATATCCGTCAGCTAGGTGTCAGAAAACCGCGAAAATGGAACCGTCCCAAAAGCGCGGAAAACCGCGAAAAAGGAACCGTCCCCAATTCCAGGTTGGGGCTTTAGGTTTGCTTTAAGTCGCCTCCGTATAGTGTCCTCGACACTCAAGGAGGTCCAGCAATGCAAAACCAGTTCGTATTCAAGCGCTATGAGGTCAAGTACCTCGTCACGGACGAGCAGCGCGCGCGTATCGAGCGCGCCATGGCTCCCCACATGGTCGCGGACGAGCACGGCGAGTCCACCATCTGCAACGTCTACTACGACACGCCCTCGCACCTGCTCGTCCGCCGCTCCTCTGAGAAGCCCGTCTACAAGGAGAAAGTCCGCGTCCGCTCCTATGACCGCCTCTCCGAGGACGGCGAGCTGTTCGTCGAGCTCAAGAAGAAGTACAAGGGCGTGGTGTACAAGCGGCGCATCGCGTCGGATGCCGCGCATGCCGAAGCCCTGCTCTCCGGCACCTGCATGCCCGCCAGCCAGATCGAGCGCGAGATCGCCTTCACCGTCGCGCGCTACGAGGGCCTCGCGCCCGCCTGCTACATCGCCTACGACCGCTGCGCATTCTTCGCCGAGGACGACCGCGGCTTCCGCGTGACCTTCGACCGCAACATCCGCTGGCGTCCCGAGCGCCTCTCGCTCGCGGAAGACACCGACGGCGAGCAGCTGCTCGAGCCCGGGTGCTCCCTCATGGAGGTCAAGTGCGCGGGCGCCATGCCGCTGTGGCTTGTACGCGAGCTCTCGGCGATGCGCCTCTACAAGACGTCCTTCTCGAAATACGGCACCGCATGGGCGCGTTCCGGCGCAGATGTGACCGCACCCCGCACGAACCTCGTGCCGCTCCGTCCCGCGCAGCCCGTCTACGCGCCGGCACCCATCCCGTACCCCGCCCGCATCCGCACCCCGCGCCACGCCGTCCAGGCGCACGTGGCATAGATTGGAGACGTGATCCACATGCTCGAGTCCCTGTTCGCAACCACCGC